>Ga0207654_10000029_pt1 | contig 123429 bp, 102 predicted proteins | sample KBSC64metaG_FD_184355 | JGI IMG/M metagenome (GOLD analysis project Ga0207654, IMG submission 184355) | Corn rhizosphere microbial communities from Kellogg Biological Station, Michigan, USA - KBS C6-4 metaG (SPAdes) (version 2) | ecosystem: Host-associated > Plants > Roots > Rhizosphere >... | reverse complement strand
TCGCCTATGGCCATGATTACGCTGTTGCATTCGAATCTCTGCACTTCATCAAGAGGAATTGGCGTGCGGCGTCCCGTACTATCGTATGCGCCAAGCCGCGTTCTGACGACCTCGATGGCTTTGACCTGCCCATTTGAGTCGCCAAGAATGCGATGCGGCGCGGCCAGAAAGACAATCCTGACACCTTCCTGTTCGGCGGCCTGGATCTCTTCATCGATCGCGGGCATGTCGCGGCGTTCCCGCCGATAAACGATCGTTGCATCGGCGCCAGCTCGCTTCGCGGTTCGTGCTGAATCGATAGCGGCGTTGCCTCCGCCAATGATGACTACATGCGCTCCAAGTTGTATCGGAGCACGCTTCGCGACTGACTCTAGAAATGGAAGCGCTGGATAGACCCCGGCAAGCTCCGTGCCGGGCAAATATAACCACGATTCCTTCCATGTGCCGATGGAAAGAAACGCAGCGTCGAACTGATTCGCGAGATCATTCAAGGTAAGGTCGAGGCCAACGCGGCTGTTGAACTGCATCTTTACGCCGACTCGCTCAATCAATTTCAGTTCGTTTTGCAGCACTGCTTTCGGCAGCCGATACTCGGGAATCGCAAATCGGAGCATTCCTCCAGCCTCGGCTCGCTCTTCGAAAAGTGTGACATCGTGCCCCAGCATTGCCAGATAGAATGCAGCCGTTAAACCCGTTGGTCCGGCTCCTACAACGGCGACCTTGCGTCCAGTCATGGGCAATTTATGGCCCAAGACACGATCCACCATCGGTTCGAATAAATCCGACGAATATATCGCGTCCGCAATAAACCGATGCACCTCGCGCATATTGACCACCTCGTCGAATGACTGGCGACGACAGCGGTTATCGCAGGGATGCTGACAGACGCGTCCGGTGGATGCAGGGAGCGGATTATCGAGCACAATCGATTCGAAGGCATCCTCTAACCTGTTCTCCTGAAATAGCTCAAGAAAGCGGGGGATGTTCATCCGTAACGGGCAGCTGTTCTCGCACGGAGAAACGGCAAGTTCCTGGCATACTCCAGCTCTGCACCGGTGCGCAAGAATGTGATCCTGATACTCATCGCGAAAGTGTCGCAGTGTTGTCAGCACTGGGTTTGGAGCCGATTGCCCGAGACCGCAGAGCGAACAAGCCTGAATCATACGCGCCAACTCATCCAACTTCTCCAGGTCGTCGGGCGTGCCAGTGCCGTCCGTGATTCCATTTAAAATGCGGAGTGCCTTATCGAGACCGACCCGGCAGGGCACGCACTTTCCGCACGATTCAGAATGCGTGAATTCGATGAAGTACCGGGCAACGTCCACCATGCAGTTGTCTTCATCCATCACGACCATTCCGCCGGACCCCATGATGGAGCCGATCTTTCCAAGGGTCTCGTAATCAACGGGCGTATCGAACATCTCTGCCGGGATGCAGCCACCCGAGGGACCACCAGTTTGGACCGCAAGGACCCGCCGTCCATTGGCAGCCCCTTCCCCAATGTCATAGACAAACGTTTTGAGTGGAGTGCCTAGCGGCATCTCGACCAGGCCTGTATTCCGCACCTTCCCCACCAGGGAGAAGACCTTTGTACCCGGGCTCTTCAAACTCCCCACCTCTGCGAACCAAGCCGCTCCCCGGCTTACGATCGCAGGGACATTGCACCAGGTCTCGACATTATTGATGTCAGTTGGCGATCTCCAAAGCCCATGTTGGGCTGGGAAAGGTGGTCTCGAACGTGGTCGACCGGCGCAGCCTTCCAGAGATGCAATGAGCGCCGTTTCTTCGCCGCAGACAAATGCGCCAGCGCCCTGAACCAGTTCGATATCGAAATCGAAACCGCGGCCCAATATATTCTTGCCCAGCAGGCCATAATCCCGAGCCTGGGAAAGTGCACGGACAAGTCGGCGCACCGCCAGGGGATATTCAGCGCGGATGTATATGATGCCTTTTGCGGCACCGGTAGCAAAAGCGCCGATTACCATTCCTTCCAGAACCGAATGCGGGTCGCTCTCGATCTCGTTTCGGTTCATGTAAGCCCCCGGATCTCCCTCGTCGGCATTGCATATCAGGTATTTCGTTTCCGGTTTGGCCTTGGCGAGAAAATCCCACTTGTTTCCGGTGAGAAAGCCCGCACCTCCGCGCCCGCGCAGGCGCGACGCTTTGATGAGTTCTATGAGAGACTCAGGCTGCCCATCGATGAGTACCTTGTAAAGCGACTGATAGCCCCCAACTGCGATGTATTCCTCTATGTCTTCAGGGTTGATAAACCCTGCGTTCCGCAGCACGATCTTCATCTGCTCCCGCAAAAACGGGATTGTGTTCCAGGCGGGGATCTCGGGATAGCCCTGTCCGAATTTCAACTGAGCTGTGATGTGGTCCCATTCGTCGAACTTGCAAAAGGTCAGATCGCGTGGCATTGTCCCGGATGCAACCGCTTCGAGAATGGTTCCGGCATCGTTGGCATGAACATGATGGAACATCACGAGGGGCGCTCCCGGGAGACGCACTCCGACCAATGGCTCCTGGAAGCAAGCTCCAAAACAACCAACGCCAGCGAGTTCGGCATCCTGGCCGCTCTTCTCCATTCCTTCATGCAAGGCGTGGAAGACATCTTCGGCGCCGTTGCCGCGGCCGCAGGTTCCCATTCCCACGGTGATGCGGGGAATCGGCGGTGTCAGCTTGTTGAGGCCCGACTCTCGAACTTTGTTGAAACTTGCGATATCGTCGATGCGCGTTCTCATCTTTTCCTCTGGCTTAGCACGCTGATTTCGCGCTGGAGTGATCGTTCATTGACGTGGCTCAGGATGTGATGATTGACCTCGACGACCGGCGCAAGGGCACACTGTCCAAAGCAGGCCACCGTACGGACAGTAAAGCGGCGGTCCTGGGTTGTTAGAGAAAACTTGTCCGCATTGCTCAGGGCTTCTCCGGCCCGAGTGTTCAGCCCGAGATCGAGACATACCTTGCCGAACAAATCGCGAGAACCGCGCGTGTGGCAGGCTGTTCCTCTGCAGACGCAGATAAGATTGTCGCCTTGGGGTTCGAGGTTGAATAACGAATAGAAGGTTGCAACGCTATAGACCTGCGCGGGGGGCGTTCCGGTTGCTGCGGCGATGTAGCGGAGAGCGGCAATGGAAAGGTACTTATGTGAGTTTGCCTGTTGAACGTCCTCGAGGATGCCCAGCAATGCACCGGCTCCTTCGTGGTGCTCTTCAATTATCTGGTCGATCAGCGACTTCTCGCTGGTATCTATGGCCTGCGCTACCTCATCTGCCATCTGCCCTCCTTAGGTCTCCTGATCCGAAAAACGGATCTGATTCCATAGCGAAGGTGAGCTGAGCTTTAGAGCTCACTTAAGTCGTGAGTGAGAGAGAAGGCTACAGACTGAACGAAGTACGTCCGGACAGGGCTCTACTCAGGTTCAAGCCTGAATCGCCCAAACCTACCTCACGACAGTTGTCCGCCGGAACTCTGATCTCAATCAGTAACGGTGTATGTGTCTCTCATCACAGATAGGTGTGATTCCGCCGCAGGGAAAGGACAACCCTCTCGGCGTCACATGAGCTGCGGCGGGGTCTTCAGTAATGCTCTTCGGGAAGAGACGTGATGGATGCTCGTATCGCAGGATGCGCTACTCGCTCTTGTGCAACTGAACTGACAATTGAGAGTCGGGACGATTATCAGCGTGTCCCGAGACTTTGGCGAAGTCGCCTGATACCAATCCTTGAAGAAAGTACGAAACAGGATGGGTGATGTCTGGTTTGAAAGACGTGCCCGCATAAGGACTCACGCGTACATTTGCGTAGATCTGCGCACCATCCTCCTGGTAAGAGCCGGTGTACGTGTGCAGTGGATCGCCGCCTTCAATTTTCCCGTCGTGCAGTACAGCGAGCCCTTCGCCTTGCACCTCTCCGGACGTAAATCGAGCGTGCCAGATTCCTTGCATTTTCTTTACCTCCTCATTGAAAAGCAAAGGTGGCCAACAGCATACTCCAGATCTCTATCGACTGCTTATCGATAAGGTCATAGTCCATTGCCCGCGACCTCATGATCCCGTCGAGAACCAGCGAGTGATCGTTGCTGGGCCCTTTGATCGCAAAGGGACGCGTAGCTTAATGGCGCTTGGTCAAGCGGATCGCGCAGAATAACAGCGCTGAGGAGGTAGAAAACAAAAAAGGCTCGGCCTCTCGAAGGCTCCGAGCTTTCATGCTTCCATGAGCGTCAGAAAATTGTCATGCTGCAAAGGCGCGCCTTACTGAATCCGACAATTGCTGCAGCTTTCCGTTTCCGAAGAAGGCCAAGGCCATGGCTCCCAATCGCCTCGTGGCTTTCGGGAGCCTGGCTCTGCAGTGCCGCCCTATTGAATGCCTCTCGTGAATGAGATGGGACAGCCTCGTTCCCCCAGGCTTTTCGCAAAGCCTTTGCTAATTCACGATGCCTCCAGCTTCCTGGGTCTTGTCGCAGACGCCAGTGGTTGGCTGGGTAGGCAGGAAGGTGGTCCAAGCGGCTCCTCCACCGGTGGAGTTCGGCGGGTTGAGATTGGCTGGGGTGCTGAAGTCGAAGAAGTCACTCATGTCTCCGTTTTTCAGCCAATAGGCGTCCCTGGCGGTGAGGGGCGGGACATTGTAGGTCTTCTCGATCAAGGCCAGGATCGCGGTGCTGTCCATGGGAACGTGCGAGACGTAGTGCGGCTTGACGTAAGGCGAGATGACGATGATCGGGACCCGTCCGCCAGTCAGATTGAACATGTTGTACCCACCATTCTGCGGGGTGGGAGCTGTGAAGTTGGCATTCGGCCCGGCGTGGCAGTAGCCGTAGGAGCCGTTGTTGGGGTCGGGACACTGGCCTTGCGCGTACGCATCAGGTGGGGGAACGGTTAGTGGCGGCACATGATCGTAGAGGCCGCCGGACTCGTCGTAGGTGAGGATGAAGACGGAATCCTGCCAGGCGTCGCTCTTCATCAGCGCACCGATGATCGATTGGATATAGGCGGCTCCCTTTTGGATGTTGTTGTCGGGGTGCTCATCGAGACCGCTCGCACCGGAAGCAGATTCGATAAAGACGACCTGCGGCAGAGTCTTGTCAGGATCGCACGGCGAACCGTTGCAGGAGCCGGCGAGCAGGTTCATTAGATAGCTGGTGGGATAGGTTTTGTTCTGGACGGTCGGATCAGTGTAGTCCTGGAAATTCGGAAGGAACATGCCGTCCTGGTAGTAGTAGGTCCAGCTGACGTTGGCCTCATTCATGGCGCGGTAGATCGTTTTAGCGCTGTAACGGGGATGGGTGTTGTCCGCGTCGGGATACTCGTGGCCAAAGGAACTCGCCGACTCGATGAACATTCGGTTGGGATAGGTGGCAGTGAGGACAGGCGAGAACCAGCGATCGCTGGTGGCGAAGAAGCTCGCCAGGTCGTAGTAGTAGGGTAGGTCGGTCTGGTCGTAGTAACCCAGTACCCGAGTGCCTTCGGGATCGTAGTTGGTTTCACCGGAGCCGAGGCCGCCGTTGGGAGTGTCGAGGAAATTATTCATGGCGAACGAACCGCTAGGATAGGTACTCGTCGTGAGCCATGCTTTGTCGCCGCCCTTTAGCGCGAGGTTGTGATGGGCCTCATCCCAGGATGGGGTTGGGTTCTGGGTGCAGACTGTGGCTTCATGGAACGGTTTGACCTGGGTGCCGTCGTGGTGATTGGTGAGCACCAAGTTGGGGTCGAAGCCGTCCACGTCAGTGGAGTTGGCGGAAATGCCGAACGGTTGGAGGCGCTGCGCGCGGTATGCTCCGAGGACGCCGAAGTAATTGTCGAAGGAACGGTTCTCCTGGAGCATGAAGATGATGTGCTTGATCTTGCCGGCCGCAACTGACGTAACGGTGACGGTTATGGTCTGCGTGAGCTGCGTGCCATCGGTCAGCGTCGCAGTAGCGGTATAGGTGGTCGTGGCAGCCGGAGTTACGGTTATCGATCCTTTGGGCAGCGGAGTGCAGGGAGCGCAGCCGCCATTGTCAATGGAAAGCGCGGTCACGGAAGGATCAACCTGCCAGGACAGAGTCACGGGCTGATTGGCCGTGCTATTGGTTGGGGTTGCGGTCAGGTTGATATTGACGGCGTTGATGGTGACGCTGGTGGGCTGACTCTGCCCGCCGGAGCCGGTCGCAACCATGGTGTAAGTCACAGTTTTGGGAACGGGTATCTGGATTCCGGCGGGCTCGGAGACAGGGAAGGTGCCCCCCTCTTCTGGATCGCTTTGCGGAAGTGCGGGGGTAAATGTGACGGAGGTCGCGTTCGTCGTCTGCCAGCTGAGGGTTGTGGAGGAGCCGGCCACGACGGTCGTTGGACTGGCGGTGAACTGGGTGATCTGCGGCACACCGACCGCCACAGCGACAGCTACGGACTGAGGCTGAGTACTGCCGCCGGGCCCTGTTGCGATGGCGGTATACGTGGTGTTTTCAGTCGGCTGGTCAGTGGCTGGATTGGTGGTTGTGGCGATCTGCCTTGTGACGCCATCGGCGCCCACCGCAGTGATAGCGACAGAAGTGGCGTTGGTCGCTTGCCAGCTGAGGGTGATCGAATCGCCTTTGGTGATGCTGCTGCTCGAAGCGCTGAAGACCAGGGTGGGAGCGGCCGGTGGCGGCTGAGTCACCGCGACCTGGACTTGCTGTGGCTTGGTGCTGCCGCCGGGACCGGTGGCCGTGGCCGCATAGGTGGTGGTCACGGTTGGCGAGTCCTGGCTGGAGCCGTTGATCTGGGCAGTGGGGATGTTGCGGACTGTACCATCGCTGCCGGTGGCGGTAATTGTGAGGGAGGTGGCGTTGGTGGTCGTCCACGTCAAAGTCACGGACTGGCCTGACGTGATGCTGCTGGCGCTGGCGCTGAAAGTTAATGTCGGCGCCGGAGTAGGCGCCGCAGTCACAGCAACCTTGACTTGCTGCTGGACGGTGGGGCTGCCGCTGCTTGAGCTAGCGGTCGCAGAATAGGTGGTGTCCTGGGTGGGCTTGTCCTGGGTGCTGCCACTGAGCTGGGAATTGGTGGAAATGGCTCGAGTGGTGCCGTCAGCACCTGTAGCGGTGATGGAGACGGAGGTCGCGTTCGTGCTTTGCCACGTCAAGGTAACTGCCTGGCCGGAAGTGACGCTGCTGCTGCTCGCCGCAAACGTGAGAGTTGGCGTCGGCTTCGACGAAGAACCCTTCGAACCTGAACTACAGCCGGCGAGAGCGAAAAGTAGTGAAACTACAGCTACTCCAAACAGAGCTCTGAGACGCGTCATGAGCGGTTTACTCCTACTAGACAAAAGGAACTCAAACGTAAGGCTCCTGGCTGCCGTTACGCGTCCTGCTTTCGTATTTTCGTCAGGGATTGTGCAGCGAATCTATAACCAAGAGAACAATCCGGCAGAAATCAAAGTTAAACAGCATTCGCACAAAGGCCCGTGGCCAACGATCAAATCGTTACAGGTTCGTCGCGGATTGGCCAAATTTTTGCAGCTCTACTTACGTCTGACTAGTTAGATTGCTCGGGCTGCAATACGGCTGCTTCGCATGGCAATAATGTCGGGGTGACAACGTCACTTCGGGTATTTCGGGGCTCCTTAAGTCGGGTCAACATTATGGTTTCGAACCAGGAAATCTCGTGCAGTCGCGCGTCAGAGGTCGCACGCAGACAATGGTCACTGTGCCTTTCCCGAGCAAAAAGTTTCCCCAATCTGCTCCGAAGCGATGTGTGGTTGTGGACGGGATTGCTTCTGGGGCCCGAGGCGGGCATCAGCACTGTTGGCTCCACTGTTGCGCACATGACTGCTCCGGTACTCATAGTCATTGCCCTTGTTTTAACGACGCAGTGGCTATCCAAATGGGACCTAAGGCTAACTAGCCGCCGCAGCAGCCTCAGAGCGCACACGCGGACCCTTGGCTTGACATACTGAACTAAACCGTTCAGTATTGAATCTGATCCCGGAGGTCATTTCACATGATCAGGGTGCAAAACCTTGTAAAAACCTTTGGCTCGTTCACTGCCGTTAACGATGTCTCTTTCGATGTTGCGGCGGGCGAGATCTTCGCTTTCCTCGGCCCTAACGGGGCGGGGAAGACTACAACCATCAAAATGCTCACCACACTGCTTCATCCGACCAGCGGTTCAATTCAACTGGACGGACTCGATCCGAAGACAGACCAGAACCAGGTGCGTCAACGCTTTGGAATCGTGTTTCAGGATCCGAGCCTGGATGGCGATCTGACCGCGTGGGAGAACATGGAAATTCACGGCGTTCTTTATCACGTTCCGCATAAAGTGCGTCATCAGCGATCGGAGGAACTCCTAAAGCTGTTTGAGCTATGGGACCGGCGCAATGACCAAGTGAAGAAATTCTCGGGCGGGATGAAGCGGCGCCTCGAAATCGCGCGCGGCTTTCTGCACACTCCGAAGATTCTGTTTCTGGATGAGCCCACGCTGGGACTCGATCCGCAAAGCCGAAACCAGTTGTGGAGCCATGTCAAGCGCGTCAACGAGGCCGAGAAAGTCACAGTGATGCTTACAACGCATTACATGGACGAGGCTGATCGTGTGGCACATCGGATCGGCATCATTGATCACGGCAAGCTGGTGACGCAAGGAACTCCGGCGGAGATCAAGGAGCAGACCGGTACGAGCTCGCTTGAGGATGCATTCCTCAAGTTAACTGGGTCGACTATCCGCGATGAGAGCGCTGGTTCGGCCGATCAGATGCGTCAATTCGCAAAGATGTGGCAACAGCAAAGGAGGTAGCGAATGAGTGCGATTTATATTCTCTGGCTGCGCGAGTTGAAGCGGTATACGCGCTCGCGCGCGCAGATTATTGCTTCGCTGGGACAGCCGATGCTCTATCTGCTTGTGCTGGGTTTTGGGCTGAACCCTGTGTTTAAACGCGCTGGGTACGGCAGCTACTTCCAGTTCATCGCGCCTGGCGTGATTGGAATGTCCGTGCTTTTCTCATCCATCTTTTCGGGGCTGGGCTTGCTTTGGGACCGCCAGTTCGGGTTCCTGAAGGAGACGCTCGTCGCTCCGGTAGCCCGAATCCAGATCATGATCGGACGCACGCTCGGTGGCTGCACGGTAGCTGTGATTCAGGGTTTGCTAATTTTGACGATTTGCCTGATTTCGGGATTCCGGCCCGCGAACTGGCTTGCGATTCCGGTTGCGGTGGGATTTATGGTGCTGATTGCCATGCTCTTCGCTGCGCTGGGAGTAATCTTCGGATCAAGTCTGCAGGATATGCAGGGATTCCAGTTGATTATGAACTTCCTGGTGTTGCCCATTTACTTTCTTTCCGGAGCAATGTTTCCTCTGACAAATCAGGGAAAGATTCTTGCATTCATCACGGCTCTTGACCCACTGTCGTATGGAATCGATGGGATGCGCTCGGTGCTTCTCAGCTCTGCGACTTTCCGTCCAGCATTTGGGCTCAGCATCGATCTGGCGGTACTGGTTGTAGTCGGCACGATCCTTTTGATACTCGGGGCTTGGCGATTCTCTAAGATTGAAGCATAGGTATGGCTCGTCCTCGAAGTACGGAAGCACACGAGAAAGTTCTCAATGCCGCGCTTGAGCTCTTTGCCGAGCGCGGCATTGAGACAACCAGCATGGATGCAATCGCCCAGGCCTCCGGCGTAAGCAAGGCGACGATCTACAACCACTGGTCCGACAAAGAAGCCCTGCTTCTGGAAGCAATGCTCATGATTCATGGCCTCGACCGCGAGGTCGAAGACATTGATACGGGCGACATTCAGCGCGATCTTACGATCGTGCTCACGCGGAAACCGCCGGACAAGTACGATACCGTGCGCAACCGGCTGACACCCTCGCTCATTGCGTATTCAGCCTTCCATCCTGAATTTGGCCGGGAGTGGCGCCATCGAGTTACGGAGCCCCCCAGGCAATGCATCCGGAAGATTCTTCGGCGCGGTATGTCGCTGAGACTGCTACCGCAAGATCTCGATATCGAAGCGTCTGTTGCGTTGTTGCTCGGGCCGATGCTTTACGCGCACATCTTCAATAAAGAAGATCCTTCGCGCACGCCCGATCTAGGGCCCGTGAGCGCCGCAAACTTTTGGCGCGCACAAAGCCAGGCTCGTAGAGAGTTCATCGCGAAGGCCGGGGTGCCGAAACCCGGAGGCAAGTCGAAACGTCGGGATAGCTAGCCCTGGGCAGTGCGCGTGCCACTTTGAATATGCCTTAAATGGGCTGGTCTCTCCCCTCCTGCACAGCATGACCACTGAGCCGGGAATGCGACCATAGAGTCAATGAGCGAACTGGTTACCCTCAGATGTAAGGCGATCCTTTTTGATATGGATGGAACACTTGTCGACTCCACTGAGATCGTTGAACGCGCGTGGGGTGGGTGGGCTGCGCGGCACAACATTTCTCTGATCGATGTTTTGACCTTCTCGCACGGGCGTCCTACGATCTCTACGCTTGAACACTTTCGGCCGGGACGGGATCATTCGAACGATCTGAAGGAACTTGCCGAATTTGAAGAGACGCAAACGGAGGGGATTCTGGCAGTGCCAGGAGCCTCGGATGTCTTGAAGGTGCTCCAGAAGCAGAGTCATCCTTGGGCTGTTGTGACTTCTGCGTGGAGAACACTTGCTGAGACACGTGTGCTGGCTGCGGGCTTACCCCTGCCGAAGGTGATGGTGCCAATTGACGAGATCCAGAATGGCAAGCCGGATCCCGAGGGCTTTCTGCATGCCGCAGCCCAATTGGGTGTGGCGCCGGAAGAGTGCGTCGTATTTGAGGACACCCGGCCTGGAATTGAAGCGGGGATGAGGGCCGGAATGCAAGTGGTGGGGCTGCTGACGACGTGCTCACGGGAGCAGTTGGGGCACGAGCCGTTGGTGCAGGATTTCAGGGACGTGGAAATTCGGAGTGCGGACGATTCTCTAACGATAGAAATCAAATCTCCTCCGGCTAAGAGCTAAGAACAGCTTCAGAATCCGGACGGTCGTTGCGCAGCTACTCCGAAGGCGCGCTCAAGTGCGATGCCGGCCTGGCACAATGTGCCTTCGTCGAAGAGACGGCTGATGAGAGTGATGCCGTGCGGGACGCGGCGCGGCGGAGAGAATCTGGGGAGCGGGCGTTTGGGATCGGGCGCCCAGTCGCTCCGCGCTTCAGAGACTTCGACAAACCCTGCGCGGAAGGTGAGCGAAGGGTGGCCAGTGTTGTTGGTGATGACCAAGATCTCGTCGCGGAGCGAAGGTACGATCAGCAGGTCAACGTCGGACATGATGCGCGCCATCTCCAGTGCGACTTTGCGGCGCAAACGATCGGCTTGCACGAAGTCGACCGCCGAGAGGAAACGCGATTGGCGAAAGGTGTTTGGCCATGCGTCAGGAACCTGGGCGCGTAGTTCGGCTTCTTTGTGGCTGAGGGTTAGCTCTTCGAAAGCTGCGGCGCTTTCGGCAAAGAGGATCAGGTTCAGCGAATCGTAGGGCCAGTCGGGAAGTGAAACCTCGACGGGCTGCATGCCCAGCTTACGGATCGTTTCGAGTGCGGCGCGGTCAACGTCGGTGGCAGGAGGCTCTTTCATCCATGCAGGGAAGTAGCCGACGCGCAGTCCGGCGACTTTCGCCGTCGCGTCGAAGGAGAGAGTGCTGGGAATGCAGGCCACGTCGCCAGGATCGGGTCCGGAGATTGCATTGAGGACCAGAATCGAGTCTTCAACGGAGCGAGCCATGGGACCTAGCTTGTCGAGAGACCAGCAGAGCGTCATAGCCCCGGTTCGTGGCACACGGCCGTAGGTGGGGCGCAGTCCTGTCACACCGCAGCGCATGGAAGGGCTGACGATGCTGCCTCCGGTCTCGCTGCCGACGGCGAATCCGACGAGGCCGGCGGCGGTGGCTGCGCCTGGCCCTGCGCTCGAGCCCGATGCGCCTTCTTCGAGAAGCCAGGGGTTCATGGTCTGGCCGCCGAACCAGATGTCGTTCAGCGCGAGGGCGCCGAGACTGAGCTTGGCGACGAGCACTGCGCCCGCTGCGTTCAGTCGTTCTGCAACGGCGCTGTCATTTTGTGGAATGCGATTGCGGTAGGGTTCAGCACCGTAGGTAGTAGCAATGCCGGCGGTGTCGAGGAGATCTTTTGCGCCCCAGGGAATACCGTGGAGAGGACCGCGGTATTTGCCCGACGTGATCTCGCGGTCAGCATGACGAGCCTGTTCCAGAGCGTGGTCTTTTGTCAGGGTGATGACGCAGCGCAGTTTCGGATCGAAGCGCTGGAGGCGATCGAGGTAAATGGTGGTGAGGCGTTCGGAGGTGATCAGGCGGGACTCGATCCACCGCGAGAGTTGAGAGACGGGGGCAAAAGCGATGTCAGATTCGCTGGAAGGAAAAGGTGTGTGCGGATCTGGAGTGCGCTGGAAGTGATTGCCTTCTTTGCCGGAGAGGCCGGGAGAGGTTCCCGTGAGAAGAGGATTCCAAACGGTGGCGGGTGCGAGATTGGATTCGAGAGTTATTTTGCGCGGGCCGGATCGACGCTCGTAGAGAGGAGCCATGGCCTGACGCCAGTTGCTTGCAGCCTGGGTGCGGTCGGCTTCGGTCATTCGGATCTGGACGAGTTTCTCCGCTTCTGCGAAGGTTTCGGCGGAGACAGCAGGGCCGACGGGCTGAGCAGTGCCGAAAGCTGGCGGCGCGCCGGGAGTTTGCTGGCTTTGTGCGGGCGCTGGAGTTTGTTCCGCTTCGACGGGGAGTGCTGCGCCTACTGCTCCCATGGTGCCGATTGCCAGGAAGTCTCGCCTTGAAGTTGTCATCAATGCCTTCGTGAAAGAAGATTTCTGTTGCGGGTTATGAGCAATATACCTGTGCGTACGCAGATGTCTCGAGTGGACATTGGCAGGCGAAGATGTTGGGCTAAATCGGTGGAGTTTGTACCAACTTAGCTGCAACCCTTAGAATCTGAATGAGCAGCAGTGGAACAGGAGAATGGGTTATGTTCCCGGAACTGCTAACTTCCGATGACTGAACACGCATCAGGTTCACCTAGCGGCCCGCAGCCAGTATCGCCTGCGTGGCAGAGAATTGAGACGGCACGCCACCCGCAGCGGCCTTATCCGATGGATTTTATCGAGCGGATCTTTACGGATTTCAGCGAGATTCACGGAGATCGCGCCTTCAGCGACGATTCAGCGGTGGCCTGTGGAATGGCGCGGCTCGGCGACGAAGAGGTGATGGTCATCGGGAACCGCAAAGGCGGCAGCACCAAGGAGCGGGTGAAACGAAATTTCGGCATGCCGCACCCTGAGGGTTACCGCAAGGCGCTCCGGTGCATGAAGATCGCGGAGAAATTCGGCCGCCCAGTGATCAGCTTCATCGATCTGCCCGGGGCATATCCCGGACTGGGAGCGGAAGAGCGCGGACAGGCTGAGGCGATTGCGCGGAATATCCGGGAAATGTCGCGGCTGCGAGTTCCGACGATCTCAATCATCAGCGGCGAAGGCGGCTCGGGCGGAGCGCTGGCACTTGCCGTGAGCGACCGGGTGCTGATTCTGGAGAATGCGCTTTACTTCGTGATCACGCCCGAGTCATGCGCGGCGATTATGTGGCGCGATGCAGCACACAAGCAACAGGCTGCGGAAGCGATGCGCATCTCCGCACCCGAGGTGGCTGCGTTGGGTTGCGTGGACGAGATCATCGGCGAGCCTGAAGGTGGCGCGCACATGGACCATCCGGTGGGCGCGGGGCTCGTCGGATCGGTGATCCGCAAACATCTAGCGGAACTGAAGCAGATGCCGATTGATGCTCTGGTTGCGGCGAGGCAGGAGAAGTTCCGCAATATTGCGCAATGCTACACGGAAGGATAGAGCTGGCGCGAACGCGGGCCGTATGTATTGCGCAGCGCAGGTGGCAATCATTTCTGAACAGTTGAGATCTTTTAGAGGACGGCGATGAACGCACCGCGGCGGGGCGGCAAGTTGCGCGCTTATCTTGAGTTCATTGCGGCAGTTCTGTACTACTTCGTAGTGCGTGCGTTTGCACGGAATGCTTCGGTTGGTATTCACCGGGATGCCTGGCAGCCGCTGGTTGAGCAGTTCCTGACGGTCGCACTTCTGATCCTCGGGTATGCGGCGTTTGGTTCGCTGTTCGATCGGCAGCCGCGCTCGATTGCTGCGCAGGGATTGCCCCTGCGATCGGGATGGACACGCGAAATTGGAATCGGCGCAGCAATTGGCTGGGGTGCGGTTATCACCTGTGTGCTGCCGATGCTGCTGATCGGCGGGATTGCGATTGTCATAACGCCCGCAGGCTCTTCATGGGGTTGGCTTGCAATCGATGGGCTCTATTTTGCGCTGCTGGCGCTGGCAGAAGAAGTGGCATTCCGCGGGTATGGATTTCAGCGGCTCGCACTTGTCGTCGGTTCGTCCGGTGCGGCGTTTGGCTTTGCTCTCTTTTACGCGATCATGCGAGCGGTTCAGCCGGGCTCGTCGAATGCGAGCATCGCAATTTCGGTGGTCTACAGTTTCCTTCTGACGACGGCCTATCTGAGAACGCGGGCACTTTGGTTGAGCTGGGGATTGAACCTCGGGTGGAAGGCTGCGCAGGCCCTCGTGTTCGGGCTGACAGTGGGCGGCGTCAGCAGCCACTCGCCCATCATTGAAGGAAATCCTATGGGGCCGTTCTGGCTTACAGGTGGCGGATTCGGGCTGGACGCCAGCTGGTGGGCTTGCCTTGTGCTTTTGATCGCGTTTCCTGTTTTATACCGGGCAACCAGGGAGCTCGATTACAAGCACAATGCGCCAGTGTTCGAGCCGGGCGGGATCCCGGTCGATCTGGATGCGGCGACGCGCCGGCAGCACGAGGCAGCGATGGGGTCCGCCGCCGACCCACCCCCTCCCCCCCTGGTGCAGATTCTCCCTGCAACGCCATCCACGGTCGGTAAGCCAGCATCAGAGCCAACAACAGATCGGGAAGAGCCGAACTAGTCGATTCCGGCCTGCACCCTTCCAATTCCGGTTGGGATCACTGAGTTGACCTTTCCTGTTGAATGGCACTACTGTTGGCACAGTGCCGGCTTCAGCCATGGGAGGACGCCCATGATCACGCATTCCGTCAAATTCACGCACCGTTTCGTCACTACCTCCGTCATCCCAGCTACTTGCAAAGGCGCCTGCCTGCTGCTTCTAGGCGCAATGGCTGTACCCGCCGGAGCGCAGGCGATCACGATTGATACAAGAACGGGCAATGTGAGCACGGCCGGCAGCACGGTCGACAGGCGGTACTCCCAGATCACACCTACAAACGTTGAGCTTCCCAAGACTGGACTGGATACGAAGACGCGGCTGGAACTGATCCGCATTCTGCAGTCGGAGCAGGGCTTTGCCATGCGACCGTTTCCGCGGGGGCATAAAGGACTGACACTCAAAGCGAACGGGGAACTCAATCCGGCGGGCGAAAGCTATTTGGACATGGTGACGCAGTTCGGACTATGCGCTAAGCCCGGTGACGCGGTAGTCCTCACGGATATCAAGTTCGATCACAACAAGATGGTGTTCATGATCAACGGCGGTCCAGACATGAAGCATCGCTTCCTGCGGCATATCGAACTCGGTACTGGAACGCAGATGACCCCGATGGTGCAGGGCGACCAGGACCAGCCAACCGGCGCACGCGTCACGCTGGAGTTCAAGGGAGGTGTTCCTTCGCTGACGGCGTCGCAGGTGAAGGCCTTGCTCTCTCCACTGATTTCATTTGATGTGAAGACACCTATCCAGGCGTTCACCGATACGCTTCCTCCGAAGTTGAAAGATGCCATTCTGAACCATAATGTGTGGGTCGGGATGAGCACTGACATGGTTCTCTTCGCAAAAGGGCAGCCGTTGCGGAAGGTCAGGGAAATGGATGGGCAAACTCCCTTTGAAGAGTGGATCTATGGTCAGGCGCCCGAAGCGGTGGAGTTCGTGCGGATCAATGGAAATCGTGTGATCCGGGTGGAAATAGCCAAGGTTGGCGAAAGTCCGCAGATATTTGACAAGGACGAAGTCGAGGGTCTGATGCGAACAGACGGGTCGCCAGCTTTGGCGTCCACTGAACAGCAGCGGACACGAACGGTGCAGATGGGCGATGTACAGCGAGATCCCAACCGTCAGGCTCCCGCCGCTCCTCCAACACTGACCGCTCCAGGAGAGCAACTGCCCGACGCGGCGAAAAGTGGGCCAGGGCAGATGAAGCCTGTGCAGTTTCCGAAGCAGAAGCCGGATGACTATCCGGATGTAGCTGCGGCTAGACGCGCGGATCAGGCAAAAGCGGCTACCGACGCCGCAGAAAAAGAGAAGAATGGGGCGTCACCTTCGGACCCGGCGAAAGATACGCCGGCGACGAACGAGCCGTCGCAAACGGCTCCTGGTTCAGAGAAGCCAACGCCTCCGCCTCCTACGCTGGGGCCGTCGATCAACGATCCATCAGCTACTGACCAACACCGCTGATTGAATTGTCAGAAGCGCGTGTGATGTAAACTAAAGGGCAGCGAGTCAAGCCGCCTCCCGCCACAATTCTGAGCAGAGGTGAAGGACCGCGTCGTTGAAGCCGCGTGCAGAGGTCTGCGCGTGCGTGCAGAGACAATCTTCGAAGGAGAAACATCCAAGAATGGCCAAGATTGCCAAAACTGGTGACCGCAAGAAAGCAATGGATACGACGAAGTCCACCGACTGCCCCAAGTGCAGTAAACCGACGCGCATCGTCAAGCGAGTAAAGGATCGCGAGCGCGGCGTGCCTGGAGGCATATATATCTCGTGCTCTGCGTGCGACTTCCACGAAAAACTTTAAGTTGTGATGTAAGTACCAGAACATGGGAAAGCCCGGCATCTGCCGGGCTTTTCGCTTTTCTGAGGTGTGAGTTAGAGAGCCTCGGCCATTTGTTTGAGGATTTCGGTTGCGGCTTCCGCAGGCTGCGGAGCCTGCGTAATCGGACGGCCGATGACCAGGTAGCTGGCGCCCGAGCGAAGCGCTTCGGCCGGACCCGCGATGCGCTTCTGATCTCCGATGGCAGAACCTGCTGGACGGATCCCAGGAATAACCAGTACCCCCGACGGTCCTGTGAGTTGGCGGAGACTTGCGACTTCCTGCGGAGAGCAAACGAAGCCGCGTATACCAGCTTCCAGCCCCATTTTGGCGAGCAGTTCAACCTGCGAAGAGGGGAGACGTCCGACGCCCGTGGCATGAAGCTGGCCTGCGTCCATGCTTGTGAGGACAGTGACGGCAAGCAGTTCTGGCGGGTTGGAGTGGCCTGCGACGGCGTCTCGTGCGGCTGACAACATGGCCGGACCGCCTCCGGCATGAAGCGTGAGCATGCGAACGCCCAGAGCTGCTGCGGAGTGGACAGCTCCGGCTACAGTGTTAGGAATGTCGTGGAGTTTGAGGTCAAGGAAAACATTATGTCCACGGGCGATGATCGGCTCGAGAATGGACGGACCGGCTGCAATGAAGAGTTCCAGCCCGACTTTGAACCATGAGCAGGTCTGGTCGAGTTGGGCTATAAGGTGCATCGCAGAGGCGGTATCCGGTACATCCAATGCAACGATGAGCCGTTGACGGGCAAGAGAAATAGGATCTTCCGCCGCTGAGACGATTGCGCGAGGTTGGCCAGATTCCTGACTGGACATATCTATTCATCGTAACTCGCGGGAAGTCATGCCAGACGCATCGCACGCCTCGAGGAAGTTCACGCTAGATTGCTGAGAATGTTACAGATTGATCGTAGAAGATCGATAGGCATGCCGAAATCGCTGCTGGACGTGGAGGGATGGAAGGCACGGAGTATTGGTCTTTATGGGCATTCCATGAAAAGATGGGGGTAAGGCGCTACCTTAGCAGCCGTTTATCAATCAAATTCCCTGTAGGTTGTTTGGGTCTCGCAGTCGGCGGGAGCCGCTTGTCTCAAGAAATAGTGATCGAACGATCAAAACCGCACGTTGTCTCGATTCGGCTCTCCATCCTTCTGGTGATGCTGGGCATGTGCGTGTTTCTGTGGGGATTCGGATACAAGCTTTCCCTCTACGATCTGCACCCGCTGACCGTGCATAGAATTCCCGAAGCCAAGTTGCTGTCAAAGAACGAAGACGCGCGCGCAGTCGATGGCGTGCGGCAAGCGCTCGCGAGCACGGATTCCGTTGATCGGCTGCAGGCTATGAGCCTGATCGCGGTGGTGATTGCTGTTCCCGGCCCGTGCGTGCCGGGCATGAACTTCGAGCGCGACAGGTCTGGAGCCGCGGATCCTCCCTCCGCCTTCCCCAGTGCTGCGCTCTACTTCAGACCTCCTCCCGTTCCTACCGTTTCGTAATTTCCTTGTAGTTTGCGGGCCGCGACCTGAATCGGGTCGAGTGGTACCAACACAGCTCGTATTGAGCCGCGCTTGTCGGCTTCTCCAACAGGAAACCACGGAAAAGGTGTAACAAATCCATGCGAAAGCATACCTGCTTCATTTTTGCCGGACTTGCGATTGCCGCAGTTCTGGATTTATCTGGATGTCGATCTGGCGGCCAAGGGTCCGATGCGAAGGCTGCCGAGACTCCGTCGGCCACAGTTGCTGCTGTTGCGAAGGGGTCGATCGTCCACGACCTGAATCTCGCAGGGCAATTCCAACCATTTCAGGTGATCGATGTTCATGCGAAGGTCTCAGGGTACATTCGGCGGATCAACGTCGATATCGGGGATCGGGTCAAGCAAGGACAGACGCTGGCCATCCTGGAGGTACCTGAGCTCGACGCGCAGCTCAGAGGTACGGTAGCCGAACTGGCTCGCAGCAAAGACGAAATTACGCGAGCGCGGCATGAAGTTACGCGCGCGGAGTCCGAGCACGCTTCACTGCACAGCGATTACACACGACTGAAGCAGGCCGCGGCATCGCAGCCAGGACTGATTGCACAACAGGAACTGGATGATGCGCAGGCAAAAGATCTTTCGTCGGAGGCCCGCGTTGATGCTGCGAAGGCTGCGCTTTCGGCGGCGACACAGCAGTCAGAAGGCGCGAAGGCGGACAACGAGCGGGTTGGTGATCTGGCGAACTACACACGTGTGACGGCTCCGCTCGATGGAGTGATCACTTGGCGCTATGCCGACACCGGAGCCCTGATCCAAGCAGGAACATCTTCAGAAACACAGTCGCTGCCGATCGTGAAGCTATCGCAGAGTGATCTTTTGCGACTTCGTTTGCCCGTGCCCGAGGATGCAGTCGAGTTCATCCACGAGGGCGCGATTGTGAATGTGAATGTGGACGCGGTGCATCGGGCATTCAAGGGGAAGGTCGTTCGATTCACGCGGAACCTGAACCTGGCGACAAGGACGATGGAGACGGAGATCGATGTTCCGAACAAGGATCTGTCGTTGACTCCGGGAATGTATGCGAATACGACGATCGAACTGGAGCGGCACGATGGGGTGTTGACGATTCCGGTGCAAGCGCTGATTCGCAACGGAAATCAGATTTCGGTTCTTGTTGTGGATGCGAATCACCACGTCGAGCCGCGCAACGTCACGATTGGGTTGCAGGGAACGAATCTTGTCGAGGTGAAATCGGGTCTTGAGCAGGGCGATCTTGTCATTACAGGCGGGCAGTCGAACTACCAGCCCGGGGAAGCTGTGAACGCCAAGGTCCAGCAGACGCCTGACATCGACACAAGCGAAGAGCAGTCCGGGGGTACGAAGTAAATGCCAAAATTTGCATTGAAGTACCCTTTCTTCATCATCATGATCTGCCTAGTGATCGTGGTGCTCGGGGTGGTCAGCGTGGCGTCGATGCCTGTGGACCTTTTCCCCTCAATCGATATGCCCGTGGTGGTGGTGGCGACGTTTTATTCGGGCATGCCTCCAGAACAGATTGAAGCCGATATCACGGATACGTTCGAGCGGTTCTTCACGCTGGGCAACAACATCGAGCACATCGAGTCGCGCTCGCTGACCGGCGTGAGCCTCATCAAAATCTACTTCCAGCCGGGCACCGATCCAAATGCGGCACTGAGTAATATATCGAACCTCGCGATGGCGGATTTGCGGCGGTTGCCACCGGGTACGTTGCCGCCAGTTGTGCTGGGAATGGACGCGTCGAGCCAGCCTGTTTGCCTCGTGACACTCAAGGGCAAAGGGCTGAACGAAACAGATTTGAAGGATCTGGCGCAATTCCAGGTTCGCAACCAGATTGCGAGCGTCCAGGGTGCGTCGGTGCCGCAGCCGTTCGGCGGCCGGTATCGGCAAATCATGGTCTATGTCGATCCGCAGAAGCTGGAGGCACACAACCTGAGTTTGATGGATGTGGTGCACGGGATCAACGAGTCGAATCTGATTTTGCCTGCGGGTGATGTGCGGATCGGGCCGAAGGACTACAACATCTACGCTAACAGCCAAGTGTCGAGCCCGGAGATGCTGAACGATGTACCACTGAAGTCGGTGGGGAATGCATCGGTGATGGTCGGCGATGTTGGTAAGGCGGAGGACTCGGGAACTCTGCAGACAAACATCGTAAGAATCGATGGGCAGCGCTCAGTGTATGTGCCGGTGCTTAAGCAAGGCGGCGACAGCAACACGATCAGCATTGTGAACGGAATGCGGGCAGCGATCAAGAACCTGGTCGACATTCCATCGAGCCTGAAGACTGATGTGGTTTTCGATCAGTCCCAATTCGTGAAGGCGGCGCTGAGGAATCTTGGCAATGAGGGCGGCATCGGGCTCGTCTTGACGGCGCTGATGATCCTGCTGTTTCTGGGAAGCATTCGCGCAACGTTTGCCGTATTGCTATCGATTCCGCTTTCGGCCCTGGCTGCGTTCATCTGTATCAAGGCGACTGGGGGGTCGGTGAATACGATGGTGCTGGCGGGGCTGGCGCTGGCGTTTTCGCGATTGATCGATAACTCAGTTGTGGTGCTGGAGAACATTTTCAGGCACCTCGAGATGGGAGAGTCGCCGGAAGTGGCGGCGGAGGTGGGCGGCAGGGAAGTGCAACTGGCGGTGCTGGCTGCAACATTTACAACGGCCATCGTCTTCTTTCCTGTGGCGATGCTGTACGGCGTAAGCAAGTATCTGTTCACAGCGCTTGCGCTTGCCGTGGTGTTCTCGTTGTTTGCTTCGTACCTTGTGGCAATGACGGTGGTGCCGCTCTATTGCGCGAAGTTCATCAAGTCAGTCGATGCGGAGACATCGGAGGGGCAGGAACTCGAGGCAGAAGGTCACGCTGTGCACTCCGCAGGCAAGCGGATGTCGTTCTTCCAGAGAATAGTGAGAACGTTCAATGACAAATTCCAGCGGATGTTGGAGAAGTATGTGGTGCTTGTGAATCGGACGATTCTGCGTCCGGTGGCGAGCACTGTGGGGATCTTGAGCGCATGCGTGCTGGTGTTTGCGCTGTATCCGATCATGGGGAAAGCATACTTCCCGCGAACGGATCCGGGGCAGTTTGTCATCAATATCAAATGTCCGAGCGGAACGCGGCTGGAGTTGAGCAATAAGTACATCGGCCAAGTTGAGAACGAGATTCGGCAAGTGATTCCAGATCACGATCTGGACATGATTGTTTCGAATATCGGAATCACTCCGGATCTTTCATCGATTTATACGAGCAACTCATCGATGGACACGGCGTTCGTTCAGGTAAGTCTGAAAGAAGATCACCATCTGGGCAGCTACGCGTATATGTCGCGGGTGCGGCGCAAGCTGCAAAGAGACATGCCGTTTCTGTCGACGTACTTCCAGGCTGGAGGACTCGTCGATTCGGTGATTAACCAGGGCCTGCCGGCGCCGATCGATGTGCAGGTGAGCGGCAACAATCTGGATCAGTCGTTTGATATTGCGACAGAGATCGCTGGGAAGATCAAGGGGCTGAGGAACGTGAGCGACGTCCTGATTCCGCAGAATCTGCGCTATCCGGGGCTTGAGCTCTCGATTGATCGGCAGCGCGCGAGCCTGATCGGCCTAACGCCGAAGGAGGTCGTAGATAACGTCATCACCGCGCTGACTTCGAATGGAATGATCGCGCCGAGCTATTGGATCGATCCGAAGACGGGGAACAATTACATGCTTACTGTGCAGTATTCCGATAACAAGATCGGGCACATGAGCATGGACGACTTCAAACAGATTCCGCTGCGGGCGCCGACGGTTTCGGACTATACGCCGTTGCGATCGGTTGCAGACATCAAAGAGATCAATACGCCGACCGAGGTGGATCACTACAAGATCCGCAGAGTTGTGGATGTTTACGTGATGCCGTCGACGGAGGCGTTGCAGAAGATCAACAGCCAGGTTCACAACGTTGTAGACGGAATGAAGCTACCCGGAAACGTAAAGGTGACGGTGAGGGGCAGCGTGGTAAGCATGAACGAGTCGTTCAGCAGATTTGCGATCGGGCTGATGCTGGCGATTCTGCTGGTTTATCTCATCCTGATGGCACAGTTCGCGTCGTTCACGGACCCGTTCATCATCTTGATGGCGATTCCGCCGGGATTGGCAGGTGTGATTGTGATTCTTCTGATCACGGGAAGCACGATGAACATTATGTCGCTGATGGGCGTGATCATGATGGCGGGAATCGTAGTATCGAACAGCATTTTGATCGTGGAGTTCGCCGGTCATCTGCACGAACAGGGATTGCCGATTGCGAAGGCAGTAGTGGAGTCGTGCAGGATCAGACTTCGGCCAATTCTGATGACGTCACTTGCTACGCTTCTGGGAATGATTCCGATGGCGTTGGGCCTGGAGGCCGGCAGCGAGCAGTATGCGCCGCTAGCTCGAGCGATTATCGGTGGACTGGGAGTTTCGGTAGTGCTCACGGTTTTCCTTGTGCCAGCGGTGTACCTAATGGTTCACGGGCACAAAGATGAGGCTGCGGCGGAAGGCGAGGCAAAGGCCTGATGACGATCCCAATGAAGTTGCGAGTATTATCGGCGGGCGTTATTGCACTCGGTCTTGCTTCGGGAGATTGGTCGATAGCGCAAACAAGTTCGGCAGGCCAGCGGCTTCCGGATGCTCCGGAGTCGCAATTGCTTGCACAAGCGGTCAACCAGCCTCCGGGGGCGAGTTCTAGCTCGCTCGGGCAGGTCGCTGCCGGTCAGGCCGGTTCTAATCCGGCGAACGGCAAGCAGCAATTGAAGCGCAAGCAGGCAGAGCAGATGGCGTTGAAGAACAACCCCCGTGTCACGGTCGCGCATCTGCTTGCCATGGCGCAGCACCAGGTGTATCGGGAGACGCGATCGGCAGAGCTGCCGACTGCGAATGCTGCGGTCACGGCGGTTGAGGCCGAGAATGCAAGCCGGATCTCGGCGGGCTCTCTCACGGCTTCGCGGTTGTTTGAGCATGCGGGAGCGGGTGGCGGCTTCTCACAGCTGATCACGGATTTCGGTAAAACGAGGAATCTGGTGGCATCGTCGGCGCTGCAGGAGAAGGCGCAAAACGCTAATGCACTTGCGACGCAGTATGACATTCAGCTTGCGGTGGACCAGGCGTTCTACAACGTGTTGCAGGCGCAGCAGACGTTGAAGGTCGCGCAGCAGGATGTGACGACGCGCCAGACGCTGGAGTCGCAGGTAAACCAGATGACGGCGAACAAGCTGAAGTCCACTCTGGACTTGAGCTTTGCCGATGTAAGCCTTTCGCAGGCCAGGCTGCTGGCCCTGGATGCCCAGAACAATGCGGACTCCGCAATGGCGGCGCTGGATGCTGTGCTGGGTCTGGATCATCAGGTGGACTTCGAGCTTGTGGACGAGGGAGGTGATGATCAACAGCCGCCCTCGGACCTGAATCAGCTTGTGCAGCAAAGTCTCGATCAAAGACCCGATCTGCAAGCAACGAAGTTCAGCGAGCAGGCTGCGGTGAAGTTCAGCAAGGCGCAGCGGGACCAATTGCTACCGACCATTGCCGCATCAGGAACAGTAGGAAGTGTGCCGATTCGTCCGGCACAGTACTACACAGCGAACTGGTGGGGAGGGATTGGCGTTAATCTCAATATTCCGATCTTCAATGGTTTTCTCTACACGGCGCAGGCGAAGGAAGCTTCCCTGCGGGCGAAGGCCGCAGCAGAGCAGACTCGCGATTTGCGCGACAGGATCGTTCGGGATGTACGGACGGCCTGGTTGTCGGCAAATAGTTCGTACCAGAGAGTTGCCGTTACGGCGGAGCTATTGAAGCAGGCGAATCTGAGTCTCAAGCTGGCGCAAACGCGTTATCAGATGGGGTTGAGTTCGATTGTGGAGCTTAGCCAGGCGGAGTATCAGCAGACGGATGCCGCGATTGGGAACGCCAATGCGCAGTATCAGTATCGGATGGCTCTGGCGACGCTGAACTACCAGATCGGATCGGCGCCATAGGGTCGATTGAGTGCGACGAATCAATGGAAGTCGTGTGAGCGTACATCGGCGGTGGTGATGTCGATGGGGCTCACACGGCGAGCTTTGACGTGGATGACGCCGTTCTGGATCTGGAGCGTTCCTTCAATATCAAGGAAACGCGTTCGGGTAATGGTGACGCGTTCGCGCTCAAACAGATCTGGAGTAATGATCACATTGGCGATGCCGGTTTCGTCTTCCATAGAAAGGAAGACGAAGCCCTTCGCGGTGCCTGGTCGCTGGCGCGCAATCACACATCCAGCAATGCGGACAGAGGTATTGTTGTCGCGTTGGGAAAGCTCGTCAGCGCATAGATATCCCTGCTGTCTGAGAAGCGCACGATGGTAAGTCATCGGGTGTGGTCCGCAGGTGAGGCCTGTGCCGGAGTAGTCGGCGGCCAGACGCTCGTCTGTGCTCATTTGCTTCAAGGGCATTCTGCTGGATCGAGGCGGTGTGCCAGACTCTTTGTTTAGCAGGGGTCCGCTTTTCCGTCCGACTGCTTCGACTTGCCATAGCGCATCGCGGCGGTGAGCTACATCGCTGATGGAATTCAATGCGCCGATGTGGGCGAGAAGCACCAGGTCTTTCCTGTTCAACTCGGGGACGCGCTGAGCCAAGTCGTCAACTGAACGAAAGGTGCCAGAGTTGTTGCGCGCTGTGAGCACTGCTTCGGCCGTAGTTTGTCGCAGACCTTTAGCGTAGTTCAGGCCGATTCGAACCGAGAGGCTTCCGTCTGCTTCATGTTCGATGGTACAGAGCCAGTCGGATTGCTGAATGCTGATAGGTCGTACGCGAAGGCCGTGGTGCTGAGCATCTTTGATGAGCACAGCAGGCGCATAGAACCCCATAGGCTGATTGTTCAGGAGTCCGCAGAGAAAGGCGGCGAGGTAGTGGACTTTCAGGTATGCGGAGGCGTAGGCGATGAGGGCAAAGCTGGCGGCATGCGATTCAGGAAAACCATACATGGCGAAGGATGAGATTGCCTGGACGATGTTGTCCTGCACGGCAGTGGAGAGGCCATTGCGGGTCATGCCTTCGCGCAGGCGGCCTTCAAGATTTTTCATTCTCTGCATGGAGCGCCGCATTCCGACCGCTCTGCGGAGTTCCTCCGCTTCTGATCCGGAGAAACTGGCAACAACCATGGCCATGCGCAGAAGCTGCTCCTGAAATAGGGGAACGCCGAGCGTTCGTTTCAGCACGGGTTCGAGGAGCGGGTGAGGATAGGTGACTTCTTCCTGACCCTGACGTCGGCGCATATAAGGATGCATCATCTTGCCGACGATAGGCCCGGGACGGATGATAGCGACCTGGACTACGACGTCATAGAAACGGTTCGGCGCGTTGTGGGGGAGGGATGCCATTTGAGCGCGGCTTTCGACCTGGAACATTCCAACGGTGTCGGCTTTGCATAGAGTCTTGTAGACGAGTGGGTCTTCGGGCAGAGCTGCGAGGTCGATTTGAGTGTTGTAGTGGCGCGGGATGAGATCGAGCGAGTCTTTGAGGACTGCCATCATTCCGAGGCCGAGAAGATCGACCTTGATGAGCCCGAGGTCGGCACAATCTTCTTTATCCCATTGCACTACGGTGCGGCCCGGCATGGATGCACGCTCTATCGGGACGATGCGGTTTAGCATTCCGGCGCAGATGACCATGCCACCGGAATGCTGGCCAAGATGGCGGGGAAAGTCATAGATTTTCGAGCAGAGCTCGAGATATTTGGCGACACGTGGATGGCGAACATCAAGGCCGGCATTGTCGAAGTGCTTGTCCATAGTGTCGTTGGCGCCGCGCCACTCCCAGTGGCCGACAAGACCGGAGAGTTTCGCGAGCTGCTGGTCGTCAAAGCCGAGAGCTTTGCCGACTTCGCGGGCAGCGGAACGGCCGCGGTAGGTGATGACATTCGCGGTCATGGCGGCGCCTAACGCACCGTACTTTTCGTAGATGTGCTGGATGACTTTTTCGCGATGATCGCCGGAGGGGAGGTCGAGGTCGATGTCGGGCCACTCGCCGCGGCTTTCGCTGAGGAAGCGCTCGAAGAGGAGTTCCATTCCGATGGGGTCGACGGCTGTGATCTCTAGGGCGTAGCAGACGACGGAGTTTGCGGCTGAGCCACGGCCCTGGACGAGGAAGCCATTGAGCTGGCAGTAACGGATGATGTCCCAGACGATGAGGAAATAGCCGGCAAAACCGAGATGGGCAATGAGAGCTAGTTCGTGCTGCGACTGCTTTAGAGCTTTCTCAAGAAGCGGTCTCTTCAGTGCGGAACTGTAGCGGTTGCGGATTCCTTCATCGACACGCTTAGCGAGGAAGCTGTCCATGGAGTCGGCGTCGGGAATGGGATAGCGCGGGAATTCGTAGCCGAGATTGTTGAGGGTAAATTCGAGACGTTCACTGACGATGCGGGTATTGGCGATGGATTCGGGTAGGTCCCGGAAGAGCGTGTGCATTTCGCGGGAGGAGCGCAGGTAGCGGAGACAGTTTCTGCTGAGTAGCCGGCCCGCCTGGTGGATGGTGGTGTGGTTGCGGATGGAGGTGAGGATATCGAGGAGTTCGCGATCCTCAAGTTTGGCGCAGCGTACGCCGTTGGTGGCGATGATGGGGAGGTGCAACTTCGAGGCGAGGCTGAGAAGAGAGATGTTGCGGGATTCCTGCTGGCGCTCGTGATGGCGCTGGAGTTCGATGTAGGTGTTGGTAGGGCCGTAGATCGAGATGAGGCGATCGAGATACTGTGCTGTCGCGGCTTCGCCATCACGAGTTAGAGCGGAGGCGAGAGGGCCTTCTTCGCCGCCGGTAAGACAGATGAGGCCTTCAGAGAATTCTTCGAGATCCTCGAGGGTGGCGGCGCCTTCGGCCTTAGTTGATTCGCGCATTTTGAAGCGAGTGATGAGCTGGCAGAGGTTCTGGTACCCGGTTTGCGATTTGCAAAGCAGGACAATGCGCGGAGGTTCGTCAGGAAACTGGTTGGGAAGATGAGCGGGAGGGGTGAGGCGCTTGCCGAAGGAGGAGACGGCAATTTCTGCGCCGATGTGGGCTTTGACTCCGTTGGTTTTGGCGGAGGTGTGGAAGCGGGCGGCACCGTAGATGCCATTGCGGTCGGTGAGGGCCATGGCGGGCATGTTGATTTCGATGGCGCGCTCGATGTAGGACTCGGGGGCGGAGGCGGCTTCGAGAAAGCTGAAGGCGCTGGAGGCGTGGAGCTCGATGTAGTCTTCGGCGGGAGTGTGGGAGAGGATGTCGAAAATACGTGCGTTTCCCATGTCTCCAACAGCAGGAGACATGGGGCACCCAGTAATTGGGTCAGTCATAGTAGGCGTCGAGGAGCCACTTGTTGTTCATGTGGTCGTGGATGAGAAGGCAGGAGAGGGATTCGCCTGTGGTGGTGGTTGCCATCACGTCCCACTCTTCGAGGTCCCAGCGATCGACGTCCCACCAGCAGCCGTTATATTGCCAAGGGCCGTAGGCTACGGAGATTTCATAACGGGCAGATCCGTCGCGGAAAGCTCGTGGTTTGCCGTGGTCGGTTTGGATAGAGAGCGTGTGTGGTGGCCGGATGCGCCGTAGGGACGTGCGCGTGGGTGCAATTTGTGCAGGTTGGGGATGCTGATTGATGACGGAGAAGTCGCGCAACTGAAAGTGTCCTGGGCAGTGCGAGTCGAGGAGGGCAGGAGAGCCGACACGATCGGAGCCGACCATGGCTTTGAGGCGGGCGAGCGTCACATCAAGGCGTGACGGCTCGGGGGTCTGAGGTGCAAAGAGGCCTAGCTGGATTTTGGATTGGCGTCCCGCATCAGCGGTCAGGGTGAGGGAAGCGACAGCGGCCTGTGGAGGATGTGCGGCCAGTTCGAGCTGAATAAGCTTGAGAAGGAATTTGCGGTCGTTGGACGGGATTGCGGGCTGGATTGTTCTTTTGTATTGAGGCGAGCGGTCGAGAGACATTTCGACAGCAATGGAGGCGAGTGACAAGGCGCGGAAGGATGCTCTGGCGACGAGATTGCCGATCATATTTGCGCCGATGAAGAGAAGAGCGTCGAGCTGCTCGATATGGGTTTCGAACTCGATGTGTTCTTTGAGTTCGAATTTTTCTTCGAGGGGCTGGAAGGTGTGGTCGGCGTTGCCGCGGGAAAGCGCGAGCCACTGGCGCGATTGCTGGCCGAAGCGAGAGGGCATTTCTTCCTGAGGAAGCGCGGCAAGTTCTCCGAGTGTGGCGATACCCCAGTGTGCGAAGGTTTCATAGTGGTCGAGATTGAGGTTGAGGGCGCTGATGGGGATAGGGGCGAGTGAGGCGGATTCGCTGCCTGTTGTGATCACGGAGATCCCACGTGAGAATTCGCATTTGATGCGGGCAGTGTGGAAGTTGGCACTGACGGCGATGGAGGCGCGGAAGCCGGAAGTTGCAACGGTGTCGCGAAGGCGATGAGCGATTTGATCGGCTGGTCCGAAGAGACGCTCGGAACCTGCGATGTCGAGAACGAAGGAGCAGGCGTTGTCGGCAAGGACTTCTTCGATGCGAGGAGAGAATTGCGAGAGTGTCTCGAGAAGGACGGTGCGGGCTGCAGATTCGGTTTCGGTAGAGCGTGTGAGTATGTGGACATTGCCAATTTCTTCGACTTCAAGGCGCGTGAGTCCAGGAACGATGCCGCGCTTGCGGGCGTTGCTATTGAGAGCGCAGATACGTTCCTGCGGTGGAGATCCATCGAGGATGGCAACGGGAGCGGATTGCAGATCGGGCCTGAGTCGCAGGATGGCTTGCGCAGGGAATTCTGCGACAAAGACGGCGGCGTAGAGGCCGTGACGGTTCATGCGCGTCTGGCGGCCTCCCACGCGGTCTGAGAGGTCCAGGTAGATGCAGGCGGTTTGCGATCGATAGAGGTGATGGGTGAGAAGCGTTCGCGCTGGCGGTGAACTTTGTAGGAGAAGCTTCGGATGACTGTGCCGGATGAAGAATTGACTTCGGCTTGCTGGCATACGAGGACGACTGCGGCACTAGATTGCGCGAACGGAGCTTTGCCGAGTACGAGAAGGCTGCAGCGAGTGCGATCGGCGGCCTGACGGTAGCGGAACCAGGTTGCGAGTGGAATGCGGCGACCGTGCTCGATGGATTCGTCTGCGAGGTCGAGGACGATGACGGAGAAGCCTCCTGACTGGAGGAGGAGATCGGTGGCGCGAAGGGCTTGATCGAGTCTTGTCCACGGCTGTGTGTCGCGGGCGTTCGCTGGTTTTGAGCGATCAGGTTTGGCCAGAGCATTATCGGTGCAGCGGACCCAGAGAAGGTGATTGAGGGAGACTCCGCTGGCTGCGGCGGATTCGGGATCGAGGGAATCTTTGGCGTCGATCCATGCGCAGACCGAGCCTTCGCGGGTGCGCTGTGCGAGTGCGGAAAGAGCGATGCTGGTGCGGCCTGAAGAGGCGGGACCGGTGAGCTCAGTGATCGCGCCGACAGGAATACCTCCGTTAAGAAGTTCGTCTACTGAGGCGATGCCGGTCGGGACGACTTCGCGGATGGTTCTGGGAGAGGGCGTGAGAACAGAGGGATAGCGATGCTGAAAAGTGCTTTCGATTTGCTGTCGAAGTGCGGCGGAGGAAGGCATAAGGTCCGATCAACTTTCGCCTTTTATTCGCCTATAGATTCGGACAGATGAACGAGAGTTGTCAATGGGATCGCTGTGGAAAGAACTTAGATAATTTCATTCATGGTTTGCGTGAAGCAATCTGCATGTATTCAATGAGTTGAAAGGTAATATCTAATCTACATTCTTGGCTTTCTATTGCGGTTCGAGGTGGGCGGTGAAGTGGCGGAGGAAGGGCGCCTCATAGGTGAGACGCATGCCATGGATGGATTTGCGTTTGCGGTAAACCTCAAGAATTACTTCAACTAAATAATCAACGTGGCTCTGGGTATAAACGCGGCGAGGCATTGCGAGACGGACGAGATCCATCTGTGCTGCGCCGGCGAACATGAGGGTTCCGATTTCGACGGAGCGGATTCCACCCTCGAGGTAGAGTTCGGCTGCGAGAGCCACACCCGGGAATTGCTCGGACGGGATGTGAGGGAGAAAGGCGCGAGCATCAATATAGATCGCATGACCACCGGGAGGTTGGACGATAGGGACTCCGCCTGCGGAGATGTGGTTTCCGAGGTAGGCGGTTGAGGCGATGCGGTAGCGGAGGTAGTCCTCCTGAAGCGCCTCCTGAATGCCGACGGCAATAGCTTCAAGGTCACGACCGGCGAGTCCGCCATAGGTTGGGTAGCCTTCAGTGAGGATGAGGAGATCTTTTTCTTGCTGGGCGAGTAGGTCGTTGTTGGTACAGAGAAAGCCGCCGATGTTGGCCATGCCATCTTTTTTGGCGGACATGGTGCAGCCGTCGCCATAGCGGAACATCTCCTGTGCGATCTCTTTGGGAGTTTTGTCGGCGTAGCCGGGCTCGCGGAGTTTGATGAACCAGGCGTTCTCAGCAAAGCGGCAGGCGTCGAAATAGAGCGGGATGTTGTGGCCCTTGCAGACGGCGCTGACCGCGCGAACGTTTTCCATGGAGACAGGCTGGCCACCGCCGGAATTGTTGGTGACGGTGAGCATAACGAGGGGGATGTGATCTCGGCCTACGCGGGCGATGAGGGACTCAAGCGCGGCGACATCCATGTTGCCTTTGAAGGGGTAGCTTAGCGAGGGCTGACGGCCTTCAGGGATGAGGAGGTCGACCGCTTCTGCGCCGACGAATTCGACGTTGGCGCGCGTCGTGTCGAAGTGGGTGTTGTTGGGGACGACGTCTCCTTTCTTGCACGCGACACCGAAGAGAATGCGCTCGGCTGCACGACCCTGGTGGGTTGGAATCACGTGCGTGTAGCCCACGATGTCCTGCACCGAATCGCGGAAGCGATCGAAGCTACGGCTGCCTGCATAGCTCTCATCACCTTCCATCACGGCGGCCCATTGATGCGTGGACATCGCGCCGGTGCCGGAGTCGGTCAGGAGGTCGATCAGGACGTCGTCGGCATGGAGGAGGAAGAGATTGTAGTGCGCGGCTTTGAGGAGTTGTTCGCGCTGGGCGCGGGTTGTCCAGCGGATTGGTTCGACGCTCTTGATGCGGAAAGGCTCGATGATTGTCTTTACGGGCATATGACTTTCTCTGAACTGTACAGCCTACACCCAATGGCAAGCGGTATAGTTGTGTCGATTACTGACATCCCTTTCCCTGGAGATCAATTTCATGCTGCAAGTTGGACCGGCTCGGAAGATTTACGACGTCTGCATTGTTGGGTCGGGTGCGGGCGGTGGGACTGCTGCGAAGGTGCTGACCGAAGGCGGACTAAACGTGGTGATGCTGGAGGCGGGGCCGCGGCTCGATCCGGACAAGGACTTCAAGGAGCATATGTGGCCTTACCAGTTGCCGCATCGCGGTGTTGGTGTGGGCGGAAGGCAGCGCGGGATCGGCGACGAGTTCATGGCGAAGAACGGCTTCTGGGAGATTGATGGAGAGCCGTATACGACTGCGCCGGGTTCAGGGTTTCGGTGGTTTCGGTCGCGGATTGAAGGTGGAAGAACGAACCACTGGGGGCGGATCGCGCTGAGGTTTGGGCCGGCGGACTTCAGGTCGCGCTCGACCGACGGAATGGGCGACGACTGGCCGATCAGCTATGAGGAGCTAGCTCCGTATTACGACAAGGTGGAGTCGTATATCGGGGTGTTCGGGTCGAAGGAAAATGTGCCCAATTCACCGGACGGGATCTTTCAGCCGCCGCCGAAGCCGCGGTGCACCGAGACTCTGGTGAAGAAGGCGTGCGATCAACTGCACATCACATGCATCCCTTCGCGAATGGCGATTCTGACGAAGGCGTTGAATGGGCGCGATGCGTGCCACTATTGCGCGCAGTGCGGACGCGGATGCAGGTCGGCATCGAACTTCAGTTCGAGCCAGGTGATGATTCCTCCGGCTGCGGCGACGGGAAGACTGACGATGATTGCGAATGCGATGGCTCGCGAGATTGTGGTCGGCAAAGACGGGAAGGCTGAGGCTGTTTCGTATGTCGATAAGACAACCAAGACGGAACAGCGCGTGTATGCGAAGGCCGTTGTGGTAGCGGCGAGCGCGTGCGAGACGGCGCGACTGCTGCTGAATTCGAAGTCGGCAAGTTTCCCGAATGGGATTGCGAATGGGTCGGGAGTTGTGGGGAGATATCTCACGGACTCGGTAGGGAGCGACCTCGTGGGTCACTTTCCGCAACTGGAGAAGATGCCTGCGCACAACCATGATGGCGTGGGCGGAATGCATCTCTACATGCCTTGGTGGCGATTCGGACAGAAGAATGAGTTTCTGCGCGGGTATCACATTGAATTTGGCGGCGGACGAAATATGCCGGGCGTTGGCGAGTTTGACTATGTGTGCGAGACCCAGGAGGGATACGGAGCGGCGTTGAAGCAGAAGTGCAGGAGCGTGTACGGAACGTTCATCGGGTTCAGCGGAAGGGGAGAGATGATTCCGAATGAGAATTGCTTCTGCGAACTCGATCCGGAGGTGAAGGATAAATGGGGGATTCCGGTGCTGCGCTTCCACTGGAAGTGGGGCGAGAACGAGTTGAAGATGGCGGATGACATGCAGCAGACGTTCCGGCAGATTATTGAAGCCGCGGGAGGAACTGTGCTGGTTGGAGCGCGAAGGCACTCGAAACCGAGCGGAGATGTACAGCAGCAGTCGAACTCGATTTCGACGGGTGGCGCGATTATTCATGAGCTTGGGACAGTGCGAATGGGAAGCGATCCGAAGACGTCGGTGCTGAATGGCCATTGCCAGGCGCACGAGGTGAAGAACCTGTTTGTGGCGGATGCAGCGCCGTTCGTGACGAATCCGGATAAGAATCCGACGCTGACAATCATGGCGCTAGCGTGGAGAACGTCAGAGTATCTGCTGGATCAAGCGAAGAAGATGGAGGTTTAGCGATGAGTGCGGATGCTGTGACACGACGCGCAGTATTGAAGTCGCTGACGATCGGAGCGGTAGCGGGTTCGGCGATGCGGGTTATTCCGCTGGATGCAGCGGAAGCTGCGCACGAGATGATCCTGGCGGAGAAGGACAAAGCTGGTGCATATGCGCCGAAGCTCTTCGATGCGGCCGATTACAAGACGCTGCAGACGCTTTGCGAAACCATCATTCCCGCGGATGCGGATTCGGGCGGAGCGATCGAGGCGGGCGCTCCGGAGTTTATCGATCTACTGACGAGCGAAAATGACGAGTATCAGAAAACGCTCGGCGGCGGAGTGAAGTGGCTGGACGCGACGTGCAAGACGCGATACGGCAAAGCGTATCTGGAGTGCGCGCAAGGTCAGCAGAAGGAGATCCTGGATCTGATTGCGTTTCGCAAAAATGCGGAGACGGATGAGTCGTTGGCAAGCGCGGTGGAGTTCTTCACGTTGCTGCGGAATATGACAGCGGATGGTTTCTTTACCAGCAGGATCGGGATCAAGTATCTCGGGTACAAGGGAAATACTTTCTTGACGCACTTTGATGGGTGTCCGGCGGTGGAGGGAGTTTGACGACGGTGGACAGTGGACAGTGATTAGGGGTTAGGGACTCGATTGCTCGAGGCGAATTCGCTTAGCGCGGCTTGCAGGCGTTCTACTTCTTCGATGGTGTTGTAATGGACGAGGCCGATGCGGAGCATTCCACCTTTCTCTTCGACGCCGAGACGCTCGGATAGATTGAGCGCGTAGTAGTTTCCATCCCAGGTGAAGATGCCTCGCTCCGCGAGGAACTTTGCAATCGCCGTGGGGTGATGATCGCCGATGCGGAGCGAAAGCGTGGAACAACGCTCTTCGAAGCGTTGAGGATCGGTGATGCCGTAGATGCGGAGGTTCGGGATTGCCTGCAGGCCTTCGATGAGGCTGGTGATCAAATTTCGCTCGTACGCAACCGTCGTTCGATAAGCAGTGGAGAGGGCTTCGCGCCGCGTCTTTGCGGCGGGATCAAGGCGGCGGCCAAGGGCGGCGATGTATTCGACGGCTGCTCCAACTCCCGCAATCAACTCGTGCATGAGCGTTCCGGTCTCCCAGCGATCGGGCGGTTCGTCGTGTGAAGGGCGCACTTTGTAGGGGCGAAGGCGTTCGAGGTGTTCGCGCTTGCCGTAGAGAGTACCCATATGAGGGCCGAAGAACTTGTACGGGGAGCAGACGAGAAAATCGCAGTCGAGTTCCTGGACGTCGATGAGTCCGTGAGGAGCGTAGTGGACCGCGTCGATGTACGTTTTTGCGCCGACGGCGTGAGCGAGGCGGGTGATTTCCTTGACGGGGTTGATGGTTCCGACAGAGTTGGAAGCGTGGCCTACGGCGACGAGGCGGGTATTGGTGTTGAGCTTTCGTTTCAGATCGTCCATGTCGAGCGTGCAATCGTCTTCGCGGATATCGACGACACGGATCTTGACTCCTTTTTCCTCGAGAGCCTTCCATGGCGAGAAGTTTGCGTCGTGATCGAGGGTGGTGAGCAGGATCTCATCGCCGGATCCGAGCTCTCGGCCGATGGCTCGCGAAAGAGCAAAGGTGAGGGTGGTCATGTTCTGGCCGAAGACGACTTCATCGGGGCTGCAGTGGAAGAAGTCGGCCATCGCGGCGCGTGTGTTGGCGATCATCTCATCGCTGCGCCGGCTGGTGGAGAAAACGCCGCCATGGTTGGCGTTGAAGTGGGTGAGGTAGTCCTGGATGGCTGCAATGACAGAGCTGGGGACCTGAGTACCTGCGGGGCCGTCGAGGAATGCCGGGATGTGGCCGTCGATCTGTTGCTGCAGTGCAGGGAACTGGGAGCGCACCCAAGTTGTGTCGAGCATTTGATTCAGGTCAGATCCGATGGCGGCCATGGCTCAAGTCTCCGTTGAACGTACAGGAGGAAGTTTACAGCGGGTGGAATGAAGCGCCAGAGTGAACAGCTGCGGCATTGAGGCGGCAGAGGCTTCCGGCGCTTGTTTGGTTTGGCGGCACTTTCTCCCTACAAAGCCGGATGTATCCGTTTGGCGGCAAGCCGAAGCCGAATACCCCTCCCCCCAGGGGGTCTCTAGTGTTTTCAACAGCTTACGGTCGCACCTGTCTCTAAACCGTTGAAAATGCGTTAGTTAGAATTCAAGTCATGGTAAACAAAGGAGTTGCCGGCAAAGGTCTAGATTTTTGTGCCGCGTTGTGGGACGCTGCATCCTTCCGATCTCCTGTTTGAGAAGTTCAGAGCGTCGAGTGTTCGTTTCTGCTCGTAGATCTATTGTGAAGAATTTGGTGAATTGATATGCAAAACGGATCAGGAATTTTTGCTTGGGAATCGCGGCTGGATCCGGAGGCCATTCATCCCCGCCGGCGCCCAAAGCGAGGGGCCGAGGCACCCGGTTTGGGCGCTAATCATCGGCAGCGTTTTACGCGTGAGTTGTCCGGGTGGAGATGGAGAACGCGTTGGTGGGGTTGTCGGTGAAGAGAGTGCGAATATCGGCCTCGGTGAATTGGGCTGCGCGGAGGGCAGGGAGGAACTCAGTGAAGACAGTTTCAAACGAGCGAAACTTGCCGCCGTGCGCCTCACCGACGTGGTACCAACCGGCGTCCTGGGAAACGAGCACACGATTCAGCAGGCTTTCGTCCTTCATCTTCTTCACAAGATCGACGTGTTTCGGAGTTGTTTCAGGACTTACTCCGTCGAAGGAGACCCATGCGCCCATGCGAGCAGCCTTGATGTGTTGCGAGTGATCCGGCTCGTTTTGTGCATGGATCCAGATCCAGGCCGATGGGTGGATTCCAGCCTTCTCCAGTTCCGATAGCTGTTCGAAGGCGGAGACCGCAGGCCCGGTGTGAGCGCCGATGGTCAAGCCGGTTTTACGATGTGTGATCGCCGCTGCACGAATCAGCTTCTGTTCCGCGTCCGTAAGCGGGCCGCCGTTGAAACCTAGCTTGATGAGGCCGGGCCGAATGCTTGTGCCCTCAATGCCGCTCTTCGCTTCGCGAGTCCAGCGTTGCGCGAGAGCATCGACGGAATCGGTGAAGACGTAGGGTGGCAGGAACTTCGCGTCGATTGCCGCATAGTTGCCGGTCACGGTGAGAATATTGAGGCCGCTCTCTTCCGAGAGCCGTTTTAACAGGCGAGAATCTCGTCCGAGCGCGACGGCCGTGCAATCAACGAAGGTTCGGCAACCAAGCTTCTTTATCTGCTGCAGGTAAGGAAGGGCGACCTTGACAACTTCCTCCAGATCGTAAGTCCAGGGCTGCTTTTCGCGGTCGGTAAGAGGCTGGAAATTGGCCAGTATGTGTTCGTGAGACAAAGTGAAGCCCATCTGGCTGGCGCTAACGGGTCCGCGCACGGTCATGATCGTGCGATCGGTTGAACTCACTAGTTGGCGGGAGCAGGCGAGAGTTGCGGCCGCGGCGGAAGTCATCTTGAGGAACGATCGTCTCTGCAAGATGGCACCTCGTTTCATGGGACGAGTATTCATGCTGGTCATAGCCGAATCTGCTTTCGAGGACCATTAAACTACGAACGCAACGGGGAATCCATGCCTGTATTTGCATCTTTCTTGCCTGTTTCTGCAATCGGCCGGCATCAGGGGAACAAGGGGAATACGTTTTTGAGCGGTCCGGCGGTGAAGGGCGTTTGAGTCGCAGTGAGCCAGCCCCCAAGTGCGAGGTGCTGGGGGCACCCGGCGCTGCGTGGGTTCTTGAGTATGGCCAACTGAAGCGGGGAACCTGATCCACAAGGGCATTCACACGCTGCTTCGGAAGTACGCCAGGCGGGAAGCAAATTACCGGTGTCTCAAGGCGAGATCGGAGGCGGAATGGTAGTCAGTTCTGAGCTAACTACCGGGCTTGGGTCTGTGCAAGTCGATTGCGAGTGCTTTCACGGAATCTCGGTTCAGTCCATTAAAGAACGCATTTGCGAAGACGCTGATGTTCTGCAAATACACATCTAGGTATGCAGCGAGGTATTCATTGAAGTTGTTCGACGCTGGTGGTTCGCGGTCAAAATTGACGAACAGTAGAACGACCGAAGACCCATGTGCTGAACCGTGCCTCCACGTGAGGTGGCTGAACTCCCCGAAGTGAGGATGGTTCTGTTTGACGTTGAGCGTCCCTAGACCAAGAAGAATCTCCTCGTTTACCCGTCTATAGAGGTGTGTCAAAGAGTTCGGAGTGTCACCTGACAGTAAATGCGGAATCTCGCTTTGATCCGCAATAAAGAACAGGTACAAGGTTCGGAAGTACAGTTCATCTACCAGCCGTATTCGGGACATCCAGCTCAGGTGGCGACCTTTGTCGTTGTCATCGCACATCGATTTCCGCAACTCCCGAAGGCTATCCCGAACCCATCCTAGGTACACTGCCGGGGGCGTGTCATAAGTTGAACGCACAAGAGGGTTGTTGAGATGTGGCTGGCTAGTCCTACATCCAGCCACAGGGCAATGTGGATTGGGAGCCTTAGCCATCGATTATTTTCCACCACACACCTTCTGATTTTCCCTCTCTATCAACTCCGTCGCTCGAGTACGTTGTATGCTCACTCAATGACATCAGGACGAAGCTCGGTCGTGCCAGGCTGATACCAGATGGAAGAGCACACCGCTGCTGCACTGGATGTTGTAGTGCAGGCGGACGGTGAGACGTAGTTGCAGTCAGAGTCAGGCTTAGACTTGCGGGTGGGCATTTCACTTCATTATAGGGAATCCGGTTTGGCACAATCTTTCGGGGGATCAGGGGCTATAAAGGGGATCTAGGGAGAAACTAGAGAAAATCATGAACGCACAAATCGTCAATGATCACGCGGGTTTGCGTGTGTTTCAGGTATTTGCTTGACGGGATGGCGGAGAGGGTGGGATTCGAACCCACGTTAGAGTTTCCCCTAAACACGCTTTCCAAGCGTGCGCCTTCAGCCACTCGGCCACCTCTCCTGATGCTGCAGATTGCTTCTGCGGAAGACTGCGGCTGAGGCAGTCTGAGGAGTCGTACTTCTTGAATTTATCACATTGAGCCGATGGGGATTGCGGGCGCGCGGGGCTGGCCCGCAAGTGCGCGGAAGTATGCGTGGATGGCGGATGAAATCGTTTACTTTTTTGGGCTAAGGCATTTATATTTTCGCTTTGCTCGCGGCGGTGGAATTTTGCGGGCTTGAAGAGAGAGGAACTTCTATGGCTGGTCTTTCGCGGCGCGATCTGCTTGTCTCCGGGTTGGGATTTTCTGCGGCTTCACTGATGGCGCGGTCGGCGTGGGGCCGGACGGCGGCAATGATGGCCGAATCTGCCGAAGTATTGAGCGCTGTGGCTCCCCGGGGGCATCTGCTGTTTGATTTCGGATGGAAGTTCACGTTTGGAAATGGAGAGGATCCGGCGAAGGATCTGGACTTCGGGATGAGCCAGGGAGATTTCGCAAAGACGGGAGATTTCAAGTTTGCGAAGGAGAAGTTTGATGACTCGAAGTGGCGGACGCTGAATCTGCCGCATGACTGGGCCGTGGAACTGCCGTTTGTGCGCGACAAGGAACTGGAGTCGCATGGGTTCAAGCCGCTGGGGAGGCGGTATCCGGAGACGAGCGTGGGTTGGTATCGGCGCGAGTTCGATATTCCGGAGAGCGACCAGGGGCGGCGGATCTGGGTGGAGTTTGACGGTGCGTTTCGTGACGTGATTGTGTTTGTGAACGGGTGCTTTATCGGGCGGAACAACAACGGGTATGCGCCGTTCCGGTTCGACCTGACGGATTTTCTGCGGTACGGGAAGAAGAACTACATCGTTGCGCGTGTGGATGCGAGCTTTGGCGATGGGTGGTTCTATGAGGGCGCGGGGATCTACCGGCATGTGTGGCTGAGCAAGATGGATGCGCTGCACCTGGGCAAGTGGGAGAGCTATGTGCGGTCGGAGCTGTCGGACAGCAACGCGACGTTGACGCTGGCGACGGTGGTGCAGAACGAGGGAGAGAAAGCTGAATCCGCGAAGGTGAAGTGGCAGATTGTGGATGCGGCGGGGAAGACGGTGGCGACGGCGGAGGCTCCGGTGCAGCAGGTGGGCGCGGATGGGAGCGCGACGTTTACCGCGACGGCGAAGCTGGCGAATGCGGCGCTGTGGTCGGTGGAGACTCCGAATCTTTATCAGGCGATTGTGACGGTGGAGGCGGGCGGGAAGGCTTGCGACGCGGAGCGCGTGAGCTTTGGGGTGAGGACGGCGAAGTTTACGGCGGACAAGGGATTCCTGCTGAATGGGGAGCAAGTGAAGATTATGGGCACATGCAACCACCAGGATCATGCGGGTATTGGCGCGGCGCTGCCGGATGCGATGCAGTGGTTCAGGCTTGCGGTGTTAAGGGAGATGGGCGGGAATGCGGTGCGTACTTCGCACAATATGCCGACGCCAGAGTGGGTGGATGTCTGCGACCGCATGGGCATGATGATGATGTGCGAGACGCGGCAGATGAGTTCGAATCCTGAGGGGATGGCGCAGCTCGAGGTGATGGTGAAGCGATACCGGAATTCGCCGTCGATCATTTTGTGGTCGGTGGGGAACGAGGAGTTTCTTCTGCAGGGGGAGATGGCGGAGCAGGGCAAGAAGATTGCGACGGAGATGGTGAGGAAGTGCCATGAACTGGATCCGACGCGGGTGGTGTCGGCGGCAGTGAATGGGGATAACCGGCAGGGGATTTCGGATGCGTTTGATGTGCTGGGGTTCAATTACAACCTGAAGAATCCGGAGTCGTATCACAAGGATTTTCCGAATCGTCCGATTTATGGGTCGGAGACTTCAAGCGCGATTGGTACGCGCGGCGTGTACAGCTCGGACAAGCTGCGGAACACGGTGAACTCGTATGACGGCGTGGTGCCGTGGGGCGAGACGGCGGAGGACTGGTGGAAGTACTACGGCGAGCGCGATTGGGCATCGGGCGGATTTGCGTGGACAGGGTTTGACTATCGCGGAGAGCCGACTCCGTATGGATGGCCGTCGATCAACTCGCAGTTTGGGATCGTGGATATGTGCGGGTTCCCGAAGGACAACTACTACTACTATCGCGCGTGGTGGTGGAACAAGGAGCCGGTGGTGCATGTGTTTCCGCACTGGAACTGGACGGGACGCGAAGGCGATGAGATTCCGGTGTGGGTGTACTCGAATCTCGACGAGGTGGAGTTGTTTGTGAATGGGAAAAGCGCGGGGAGCCAGAAGGTTCCGCACCTGGGGCATGTGCAGTGGAAGGTGCGCTATGAGCCGGGGACGATTGAGGCGCGCGGGAGCAAGGACGGCAAGGTTGTGCATACGGCCAAGCGCGAGACCACAGGCGACACTGCTGCGATCAAGCTGACGGCGGACCGGATGGAGATCAATGCGGATGGCGAAGATGTGGTGGTGATCAAGGTGGAGGGGCTAGACAAGGAAGGCCGGCTGAATCCGCTTGCGGATAATCACATCGGGTTCAAGGTGACGGGAGCGGGCGCGCTGATTGGGGTGGGGAATGGCGATCCGAATTGCCAGGAGAGCGACAAGGCTCCGAAGAGGTCGCTGTTTAACGGGCTGGCCCAGGTGATCGTGCAGGCGACGAAGGAGCCGGGCGAGATCAAGATTGAGGCTTCGAAGGATGGGTGGGAGGGGCCAGAGCTTACTCCGGCGACGATCACGATCACGACGAAGAAAGTGGAGTTGAGGCCGACGGTGGCTTAAATTCCCAGACAATACAGAAACTCAATTCAGCCACGACACCGAGTGTTGGCCAGCAACTTAGTCTGCATCCCGGGCGGAGGATGTCAGCGAAAGATTGGGAGATGCAGCGATTGAGTTGATGTACGACGGAGTTCGCGCGCCCCTCTCCTTGATGCTCCGCAAGCGCGTGCACTCGAAGCAAATAGGACCTTTTGACTCCAATTTAGCCCGCCGATACTCGCACTCTGGGCCGAATTACCTCAGTAATTCGGCATGCTGCTTGCGGGATTTTTTCCTCCCACCGAAGTGGTATTCTGGTTGCCAACTAGCCAACTAGTCACGTTGATTGAGTGGGAATGCAGTCCGCCCATGCATGCAAGAATCTCTGGAAGATTCCAGCCGATCTGCTTTTTATCCCTGATCTAGCTCGACTTTGGGAGTTCGGATTTTGTCTGGAGCGAGAAATTTTGAAAGTGTCCGGATGTCCCTTCGGGCGCGCAGCATACTCAGCATGAGTTGCCTGCTGATCGCACTTGCGCTATCGGGATGTGCTACTCCATCGGCGTCTATCAAGGCAAAATTGACATCAGGGATCACTGTGGCTGCTCCGGTGAATGGAGCTCAGGTGACGTCGCCATTCACGGTGACTGCAAGCGCAACGACCTGCGCAACGCAGCCTGTGATTTCCATGAGCTACTCGATCGACGGTGGACAGGCGATCCCGCAGCCTGCATCGTTCAATGCGCAAGTTACGGCTGCTGCCGGCCCACATGTATTGCGCGTGAATTGCACGGGGCAGGGTGTGAGTAGCGAAGTGCTGATGAACATCAACGTCGCTGCAAGCCCAACGACTACGGCAGCGAATGCTACAGCTGCTACCCCCACATTTTCGAAGCCGTCGGGCACTTACTCGAGCGCGCAAACCGTCTCGATTACATCAGCGACAGACGGATCAACGATCTACTTCACGACTGATGGCTCCGTGCCTACCGCGTCATCCAGCCGGTACTCCGGCCCGATAACGATTGCTAGTTCAATGCAGATTCAGGCAATCGCAGTTGCTTCCGGCTATACAAACAGCGGATTGGCGCAGGCGAGTTATGTGATTTCTGTGCCGAAAGAGTCGTCGACGTCGATACCCTCGTATGCGATCGCCGAGCAAGAGATCCAACTGCTTCGAACATGGCGGATCAAGCATGATCCCGGCACGCCCGGAACTTCGACGGGGTCGATGACGCTGGTCAGCGATCCTTCACTCAGCGGCCAGGCTGCAAAAGTCTACACGACGTTTACGAATGCCGGGGGCGAACTCTACTCTGTGACTTACGGGAATGACACAGACGCGAAGAACTTCCTGTATGACGCACATGTCTGGATCTCTTCGGGAAGCACTTTGAGCAATTTGGAGATGGATAACAACCAGGTGATGCGAAACGGCGACACTGTGATTTACGCATTTCAGTGCTCCGGATACGCGAACGTCTGGGAGTTCAGCTCAAATGTGGGAACGCCGACGCAGCCGCAAGTGAAATGGGTGAGGTCGGCAGCGCCTTGCAACCCCTCAAAGTGGGCGCGTGATACCTGGCATCATATTCAGATCAGGACGTCACGCGATGATTCGGGGAATGTGACGTATCACTCTGTATGGTTCGATGACGTGGAAGCGCCGATCAACCAGACAGTAAATTCCGAATTTTCTCTTGGCTGGGCACTGGGCGCGCTGGTGGCGAATTTCCAGGTGGATGGAATCGGGACAAGCGGATCTTCGACGCTGTATCTCGATCACTTCACGATGTATCGTTGGTAGAGTTTCGATTCAGTCTGCACGCCAAAGATACAACTCTGCTCGGCGCCAGAACGCATCTGCGGCTTCGATGGGATCCCTCCGGGTCGACTGATAACCCATACCTTCTACTGAATCACGAATTGAGATTGAGTCTTTTAAAGACCGCGGCTACCACGCGATTGCAGCGCGTTGCGGGAAACGTGAATGCCTGTGGCCCGGACGCGCCGGCGCGTGACAAGAGTTCGGTGCGTAATAGTTCATGGGCGCGGTGGAGGCGAACCTTGACGTTGCTATCAGTGATGGAGAGAGCCTGTGCTGTTTCGCTCGTGCTCATCTCCTCAATGTCCCGGAGCATGATGACGCTGCGGTAGGCTGAAGGAAGCGCAAGGATTGAATCTTCCAGCAGTGCGGCAAGTTCGCCGCGGGCCGCGTGAGTTTCAGGGCTTGGGCTTTTTTGATCCGACGCCGTCATCGCCTCATAATCCCCATCAGAATCTTCGCTGTTGAGCGGATCGAGTTTGCCACGCGCGACACTGCGCTTGATGGCTTCATTTACTGCTATTCGCGTGAGCCAGGTCGAGAACTGGGCGCGGCCTTCGAATTGCGCGAGATGCTCAAAAGCTCGCACATAGGCCTCCTGCATAACGTCTTCGCATTCGGAGTCGTCGCGGAGAATGCTTCGAACCGCCCGGTAAATGCGCTGGTTGTGGCGCCTCATAAGCACCTCGAACAGAAGCACCTCTCCCCGGAGTATACGTAGAACGACATTTTCGTCTGTCCAATTCTCGACAGGCGGCGGGCAAACAGGATCGGTTGTCATCATCACAGAAGCCAGCACCTACTTTAATGGATCTGCAAGAGATGGTTTGGTTACATATCTTACTGCGTAACCGTTGGGCGCCATCCTGCTCTATTGGGCAGGGAGAGGAGGAGAGATGGCGAATGGCGACAGGCTGAACGTGGCATGGTGGACATTGCGTATAGGGCTGGGCCTCGGGCCTTTTCTCGCGGGATTGGACAAGTATTTCAACCGGCTTACGAATTGGGACATGTACCTGAATCCGGCGATCCCGGAGATGCTGCATGTTGCGCCTGCGACTTTTATGCATTTGGTCGGTGTCGTGGAGATGCTTGCGGGACTACTGGTGTTCACGCGGTGGACGCGGTATGCCGCGTACATCGTGGCGGGATGGTTGGTAGCGATTTCGGCGAGTCTGGCGACTCAGGGACTGTTCCTGGATATCGCGGTACGAGACCTGGAGCTTGCTTTGGGAGCGTTTGTGCTTGCGAAGTTGACGGAGATTCGAAACGAGACGGAGGCGGTTGCGCCAGAGGGGCAGACGGAAGAGGCGGTCTAATTCGTGTGGAGTTGGAGATCGATTTACACGAGAGGAGAAACGTTCAATGAAGAGAGTGATTGTTGTGTTGGCAGCGATGCTGGCCCTGCCGATGTTTGCAGCGGCCGAAGACTGGTCGAATGTGGCGATGATCGACACGCAGTGTTCGACGAAGGCGAAGGCGAATCCCGATGCGCACACGAAGTCATGTGCCCTGGCATGCGCGAAGAGTGGATTCGGAATCGTAGACAAGGACGGGAACTATCTCAAGTTCGATTCGAAGGGCAACCAGTATGCGAAGAGCCTGCTGGAGACCAGCAACAAGCAGGATCACATTCGGGTGAATGTCTCAGGGAAAAAGGACGGGGAAGTAATTCACGTAGAGTCTGTGAAGATGCTTTAGCGGGTCCGATTGCGTCGGCCGGCGAGTCGGAGAGATTCGCCGGTGTCCGCGTGTCTCTGGCGTGATCAATGAGCGGTGGTGAGTTCGGACGCCGCGGCGAGCACTTCAGTGACGACGGCGTGGACATCAGGTTCAGTGGTGCGATGGTTCACGATGCAGGCTCTCAGGGCGAAGTGGCCGTGGATGGTGGCGTTGGACAGGTAGACGCGGCCCCGACGGATGACGTTGTCGAGGACGCGGCGGTTGAGGTCGTCCAGATTAATGGAAGCTTCTCTGCCAGGTGAACCGATGTAGCGGAAGCAGACGGCGCTAAGAGCTGTGGGGGCAAGACGCTCAAGCTTTGGTTCGGCATCTATGAAACTGGCGAGCACCTGCGCGAGGTGGAGGTCGTCGCTGATGGATTGTTGAAACGCGCGAAGACCGAAGTAGCGAAGTGAGACCCAGAGAGAGAGCGCGCGGAAGGGACGAGAGAGTTCGATGGATTCTTCAAAGAATGCGAACCCCTCAATGGGATCGGTCGTAAGCGAGCGGGCGTAGTCGCCGGAGTGGGAGAAGGCACGGCGCGCGTCGGTGGGATCGCGATAGAGAAGGCACCCGCAACCGGCGGGTTGGTATAGCCATTTGTGTGGGTCGAGAGAGACGGAGTCGGCAAGATTGATGCCCTCGAAGCGTTCTGGAATGGCGAGCGAGGCGAGTGCGCCATAGGCTCCATCGATGTGGAACCATAGATTGTTGTTGCGGCAAACTTCCGCGATTTCGCGGAGTGGATCGATACTGCCGGTGGCGGTGGTGCCTGCGCTGCCGATGGCAACCATGGGCTTGAGGCCGACAGCGAGGTCACGGTGGATGGCTTCCTCCAGGAGGTCGATCCGCATGCGAAAAGAATGATCGACAGGGATGAGCCGAACTGCGTCGTGACCGAGGCCGAGGAGCGCAGCGGCCTTGGTGTTGGACATGTGCGCCTCTGTGGAGCAGTAGACGATTCCGCCGTGAACGCCGCTTTGATTTGCTGGCAGTTTAGCTTCCCGGGCCATGCAGAGGCCCATGAGGTTGGCGGATGAGCCGCCGAGCGTAAGGCTCCCGAAGAAGCCGTGGCACCCGATTGCGGAAGCAAGCCAGCGAACGACAGTGCGCTCGATGGCGTTAGCCGATGGTCCAGAGCGCCATGCTGTGGCGTTCTGATGCAGGACTGCGGCGGCAAATTGTCCAAGCGCCGCGATGGGTTCACCAGAGCCAAAGACATATCCAAAGAAGCGCGGGCCGGCCGGGCGGGAGTTCTCGAAGATTTCAGGAAGGAGATCAAAGGCGGATCCGCCCATGCCGTCAAGGGGAACTGCGCCGGAGAAGAGTTGTTCGATCGCCTCGCCACTGATGTTTTCAGGGTACGAGCGCATTGCGGGAAGGCGTTCAAGATAATCGGCGGCGAAGTCTGAAAGGGAGTGCGCGAGAGCGCGAAAGTCATCAGTGGAGAGGCAGAGAGGTCGTTGCATAGGAGGTCTCTGGCAATCTTATCGTTTTGCGATCGGGAATTCGGTGATCTGAGAGAAGGCTAGCAGCTTTCTTGCGCTCCCCAAGGCGCCTGACATGTCGCCAGGCATGCGCCAAATTTGAGCGGCCGAGCGGGCACCGGAGGTGAATGCATATACTTGCTCCGTGCAAGAGGGGGTTGAGAGGATGCGGTTCGCGAAGTGGATGCTGGCGGCGTTTTGGGTGGGGATGTGTATGGTAGCAGGCGGGCAGACAGGGCCGGTGCATCTACAGGTGGACAATCTTGAGAAGCCGCTGGGGATCGATGATGCTACACCCCGATTCTCCTGGCAGTTGCATGATAGTGCGCGTGGTGCGAAGCAGGCTGCCTATCGTGTCACCGTGGCTACTCGTCCGGAACTGCTGGAGGGCGGGAGAGCTGATGTGTGGGATAGCGGGAAGGTGGATTCGGGACAGTCACTCAACGTGAAATATGCTGGGCCCGCGGTGAAGGCAAGCGGGCGGTATTTTTGGCGCGTGGAAGTGTGGGGCAGAGATGGGAAGGCCTATCCGGCAAGTGGCGTGGAGTGGTGGGAGACGGCGCTACTCGATCAGAACGCCTGGCGGAGCGAATGGATTGGCTGGGAGACGCCGGAGGAAGTGGCAGAGCGTAAAGCGCCCGCACAGTGGATTGCGAGTCCTGATGCAGCGCCGGGAAAGCCGGACAGCGACCAGAAGTTTGCGTACAGGATTGTTGCGGAGGTCGATAAGCCTGTGAAGCAGGCGGTGCTGTTTGCGACCGCGGAGGACACTGTTTCGGCTTGGGTAAATGGGCAGCAGGTGCTGACACCGGCGGTGTTTCCGCCCTATCACCATTTGCCATGGAAGAAGTTCGTGCGTGCGGATGTGACGGGGCAAGTTGCGCAGGGGAAGAACACGATTGCAATCGAGAGCGTGCACTACATCGACAAGTACGGTGAGAAAGATCGAAAAGATGCGCCACCGATGATTGCGACGGTGGTACTGCTGTACGCGGATGGCACTTCAGCAACGGTGGCGAGTGACGGACAGTGGAAGAGCGCGACGAGCCCGGCTCCAGGATGGGAGTCGAAGACGTTCAATGATGCGCAATGGAAGAATGCGGTGGTTTGGAAGCCTTCGAAGGATTCCGATGACGCCGAGGCGGTGCATCCATGGATTCCGGACAGCGTGAAGGAGTTGCGGAAGGAATTCGATGCGGGAAGCAGCGTAAAGTCGGCGCGTATTTATGCGACGGCGCTGGGAACCTACGAATTATTTCTCAACGGCAAGCGCGTGGGCGACGCAGTGATGGCTCCGGGGTGGACGGACTATCGAGAGCGCGTTCTTTACCAGACGTATGACGTTACGGAAATGCTGAAAGGCGGCGGGAATGAGCTGTCGGCTTTACTTGCACCAGGGTGGTATTCAACTCCTCTGGAGTGGCTGCAGCAGCCAAATAACTATGGGAACACGCCTCCGGCGCTGCGGGCGCAATTGCGGATAGAGCACGAAGACGGCAGCGTGGAATGGATTAAGACGGATGCAAGTTGGAAGGCGAACACTTCGTACATTGTGAGTTCGGAATTGTATGACGGGGAGAGTCAGGACTTGAGGAGGCTGGCTCCCGCTCATCGTGAGCTATCTGCTGCGAATGGGGAGCAAAGCACAGGGTATGGGGCACAGTCGTATCAGCCAGTGCAAGTGATACATCCGAAGGAGATCAGGATTGAAGCGCAGGACTTTGAACCGATCCGGGTGGAGCGGTTGATGTCCGATGCGAAGATCACGGAGCCCAAACCTGGCGTGTTCATTTATGACTTCGGTCAGAACCTAGCGGGCGTGGAGGAACTGAATGTCTCGGGACCGGCTGGCACGGATGTGCAGGTGCGTGCAGGTGAGATTCTGAATCCGGATGGCACGCTCTACACGGAGAATCTTCGCACGGCCAAGGTTACAGACCACTTCACGCTTTCGGGAAATGGGACAGAGGAACTGATTCCGCAGTTTACTTTTCACGGATTCCGGTACATCGAGGTGACGGGATTGAAGAGCGCCTCCCAGATTAGCGGAGTCCGCGCCGCGGTGTTGCATACGGCATTTCCGTTCACGACGGAGCTGAAGACGGGCAACGAAATGATCAACAAGCTGTGGAGCAATATTCTCTGGGGGCAGCGGTCGAATTTTGTGGGAGTTCCAACCGATTGTCCGCAGCGGGACGAGAGGCTAGGGTGGTCGGCAGACGCGCAAGTGTTCTGGAGAGCGGCGTCGTATAACGGCGCACTGGCGCCGTTTACGCGTAAGTTTGCTGGGGATCTGCGAGGGACGCAGGTGGGTACGCCCTATTTCGGTATCTATGCGCCTGGAACTGCACGACCGCACATGGGTACGGGTGCGGCATGGAGCGATGCAGGAGTGATCATTCCGTGGACTTCGTGGATTCAGACGGGGGACACGATGGTGATCGATCAAAACTGGCAGGCGATGCGGAAGTACGTGGATGCCATTGATGAGAGCAATCCCGATGGGATCTGGCACAACAATTCGGGTACGCCGTTTGGAGACTGGCTGTCGCTTGAGGGAAGGACGAAGGAGGATATTGTTGCGACAGCATATTGGGCATACGACGTGGAAATGATGAGGCAAATGGCACAGGCGACAGGCCGCGCGGAAGATGAAGTGCGCTACGCCAAGTTGGAGACGAAGATCCGGGAAGCATTTGAGAAGAAGTTTGTCAGCGCAGGTGGATACATCCCGGGTGCAGATAACCGTCCTTCGTCGTTTGGAGATATCAATAACCCGAATGCGAAGGCGAAGGCGGGCGATACACAAACTGGGTACGTGCTCGCGTTGCACATGAACCTTGTGCCGGAAGGGATGCGTCAGCCTGTAGCAGAACGGCTGTCGAAAAAGATCGAGGCGAACCACGGATTATTGAACACGGGGTTCGTCGGGACTCCGTACCTTCTGGAGGAGCTGACCAAGACAGGGCACCAGAAGATGGCGTACAACGTGCTGCTGAATACCGGGATGCCGTCGTGGGGATACGTGGTGGAACATGGGGCGACGACAACCTGGGAACGGTGGAATGGCGACCAGATGATTGGGGATCCGCAAATGAACTCGTACAACCACTATGCGTATGGCGCGGTGGCTGATTGGATTTACCGTTATGCGGCTGGTGTGGATGCATCACCGCTGGATGCGGGCTTCCATACGGTCGTGCTGCACCCGGTGTTCGATGCGCGGTTGTCGCCGTTGGAGTTCAATTATGAATCGTCGTACGGCGAGATCAAATCGAGCTGGACGGTGAAGGGAAGTACGGCGGAGTGGAGCGTGACGCTGCCGGCGAATACGACGGGGCGGCTGCAATTGAAACCGAGCGAGGCAGCCCGCTGGAAGCTCGAGGGCGTGGCCGTGAGCAAAAGTCCGCTGGCGAAGAAGGTGGATGGTGGGTTTGAGCTGCAGGCGGGGGAGTATCGGTTTGCGATAGAAGGATCAGGGGCCAGGAAGTAAGCGATAGGCACTGCTACCTGAGCTGCCGCGTGAGTCCGATGATTTTCGATTCGGGGACTAGAAGCCCGAGTTCTTTTACCGAGTCTTTACGGCACGACTGAAGTCGTGCCGTGAGCATCATTGCTGGCACGGCTTGTGGTTCTCGCTAGTCGGCGAAGGTGCCCTGGATGTGCCAGGAGCGGTCGTTGGATTCTGCGTGCTGGACTTCGGCTTTGATGAGTTCGAGGAAGGCGGTCATCGCGGGTGAGACCCACTTGTCCTTGTGCCAGAGGACGTGTGTCGCGATGTCGAGTGAGGGGCCGGTCCAATGGAGAGCCTTGAACTGGTTTTGCCGAAGCTCGCGAGCGACGACGATTGCAGGAAGAAGTGCAAGGCCCATTCCGGCTGAGACGCATTGCTTGATGGCTTCAACGCTTGAAAACTCTGTGATGTGGCCGGGGCGGATGTTCTGCATTGCGAGCACCTTGTCGAGCTTGGCGCGATAGCCGCAGCCGTGTTCCGTCAGCAAGAGCTGCTGACCGGCAAGGTCGGAAGGCTTCACCGTACGACGCTTTGCGAGTGGATGGCTGGGCTCGGCGAGCAGGAAGATGCGTTCGGTATGGAAGCGCAGCGATTTATAGGCTGGGCTTAGCGGCGCATCGCACATGTTGATGACGAGGTCGAGCTTGCCGGTCTCCAGTTCGATGGCGAGAGTGGTTTCGATGTGTGAGAGAAAGCTGATCTCCACGTGCGGAAACTTGCGGCGGAAGTTGCGGAGAACGACGGGCAGGCGGTAGGTGAGGATACTTTCCGGAGCACTAATTCGCAATGGTCCGCTGGGCTCGTTACAAATCGCGCGCTCGCCCTGCTCCATTGCAGTGAGGGCCTGGAGTGCAAAGGGCTGGAAGCGACGGCCGGCGTCGGTGAGTGCGACGCGGCGGCCGAGGCGATCAAAGAGAGGAACACCGAGTTCCTCCTCGAGTGCTTTGATCTGCGCGGTGACATTGGATTGGACAGTGTGAACGCGCTCGGCGGTGCGCGTGAAGTTCAGTTCTTCGGCGAGAGCCCGAAATATCTGTAGCTGGCGGACTTCCATCGCTATCTCCAAAACAGATCGAAATCATCATACCAATCTATTGGACAGATGTGCTAGTTGGAATCAAACTCTGACTATGAGATTCGACTTGCCGATCACAAAGAAAATGCGACTTTGGCGAGCTTGTTGAATCGCATGTTCCTTCCCTGACCAAACCCGACAATTCAACGCAAGAAACGGATAGCGGCTGCGCTTGAAGCGGACGACTATCGACGCAGGTGGACACTATGACTGCTTTCTTTCAGTTGTTGGTCTCTCGTTTTGTTTCTGTTTTATTTCTGGTGATCGTGGCTCTGAACGCGACAACAATCTCCGCGGGTAGTGCGCTGGCACTGGCGGAGAGTCCGATTCCGCATACCAGCCATACGACGATGGTGATCTTTACGGATCATCCGATGGAAGAAGGTCAGTGGGCGGCTCTTCTTCGGGAGTTACACAGAGCCGATGTGCGGCTCGAAACTGCAGCTCGTGAACTGGGCGGCGGGCTTGAGGTGCTGCGCGGTCGCGATCTGACGGCCAGTGTGAACTCGGATCAGGTGATCAGTGTTTCCGTGACCGGAGACTGTACTCTGATGCCCGGACCTCAAAAGATGGTTAAGGGAGCGCTGGGATGGGTGAGGAAGGTGGATGGCGAAATTCAGCCATTCATTCACGTGAGCTGCGAACGAATCGTGGAGATGCTACAGGGGATTGCCCTGGGGATGAACCCGGAACGGAAGAATACAGTGATGGCAGACGCGATGGCGAGGGTGATCGCGCATGAATGGATTCACATCGCAACACAGAAGGCTGAACATGAGAAGTGCGGGATTATGGAATCGGGTTTCCAGGTGTCGGATCTGCTGACGGACGATGATCCGATTTATCCGCGGAGACATGTGGGACGAGATAAAAGACGTTCCGCAGGGTTCTGAGTCGATTCGAAGGGGAATTCAGTTGTGGTCCGGCAGATAGGTTGCCGGACCACATCTGTTTTGGCCTGGCGATCAGAGGAGGAGCGACATCACCTGCATAACGGCAGTGATGAGCGGACGGCAGGAGCGTAGCGAGGCGAGCGTGCGCACAGGATCGACATTGCGTGCGAGTGTGGCAATGATGAGCAGCGCGATCCCGATGGCTCCAGACGCCGCGCGAAGCCGATGCCAACGCCACCACCTGTCGCGGAACTCTGTCCAGTTGTCGGGTGGGGCAGAGCTAGTCCAGTGTATGACCTGCCTATTGATCGGCATATTGACGGTACTGGTAATTACACCTGAGATGATAAAGAATATGGCGGCGGCGATGAGCAGAGCCATGCGCGGTTGATTCTGGCGAGCGATGAAGGCCGAAGCGAACGTGAAGGCAATGGTAATCGCTCCTAGAAGAGGCAGAGCGGGGTGCAGAGTGCGAATACCCTGTTGCTGAAGGATTAAGTAGTGCGAGGCATTGAGATGCGCGGGATTGAGGAAGAGCCAGACGCAGAACATTGCGCCGACAAGAAGCGAAGCAAGGAAGAGACTAGTGAAGTCAACGAAGAGGGACAGCATTTCGTACTCCTTTCGAGCGGGATAGGGAGAGGCCCGGGTTCGAAGGCAATGGGTGCGGCGCCACTGGAAAGGATGGGCTGGTAGGCACATCCGCGATTGTGTTAAATTAATCCTAATGATATTCGGATGAAAAGTCCAGCAAAAACGAAATTGAAAAAGCGCGCCTATGATGCGTCGTCCCGGCGCGAGGCTGCGGAGGCGACGAGGCGGGCGATTCTGGATGCAGCACGGTCGATGTTCTGCGAACGGGGCTACACAGGAACGACGATGCCGGCAGTGGCGGAGTCTGTAGGGATTGCGCTGGATACGGTGTATGCCTCGGTTGGCAAGAAACCAGCTTTGTTTGCTTTGCTCGTAGAGTCGGCGATTTCTGGTGCGGATGTGGCTATCCCCGCGGAGGAGCGCGAATATGTACGTGCAATAAGGGCGGAACCAGATGCTGCACGGAAACTGGAGATTTATGCAGCGGCATTGCGGAGTATCCAGGAGAGACTGGCGCCGCTCTTTCGCGTGTTGCAGGAGGCTGCCCCGCTGGATGCCAAACTCGGCGACTTGTGGAACGAGATTGCGGAGCGACGCGCGAGGAACATGGAATTGCTCGCGAAGGATTTGGCGCAAACCGGAAAGATCCGGCGGGATCTGAGCATCAATATGGTAGCGGATGTTCTGTGGACCATGAATTCGCCCGAGTATTATCTGTTGCTCGTAGAAGGGCGCGGATGGGAGCCGTCGCAGTTTGAGAATTGGCTCAAAGACGCGTGGTGTCGTCTGCTGCTTGAGCCGTAGCAGAGCATCTCGCGAGATCGCAACAAACAATTGACAATTGGAAAGGGGCTGGACTGTAACGGAGCTCAGTTTCGTTTCATCCAATGCGGAGCTAAGGTAAAGCCATGGAAGTAAGCCGCGCCAAATGGAGCAGCGAACTGCGAGCGATGATTACGCTCGCGCTTCCTGTTGTGCTGAGCGAACTGGGCTGGGTGGCGCAGGGCGTTGTGGACAACATCATGGTGGGGCGTTTGGGGCCGGTGGCGATTGGCGCTGTCGCGCTCGGGAATGCCGTTTATTACATTCCTTCGTTATTTGGGATAGGCCTCCTGCTGGGCTTGGACACGCTGGTATCGCAGGCATATGGGCGTCGCGACTATGACGCGTGCCATCGGTGGATGGCCCAGGGAGTTTACCTCGCGCTGATCATTACTCCGCCACTGATGCTTGTGACAGCAATCGCGAGTTGGGACTTTACGCGCTTTGGGGTGATCCCCGAAGTGGCGGTTCTCTCGTCGGGGTATCTCGGGATTATGAATTGGGGAACGCTGCCGCTATTGCTTTACGGCGGAACGCGGCGATATCTCCAGGGCGTCGGGCAAGTGAAGGTGATTACGCTGACCTATGTTCTGGCGAACCTGCTGAACTGGGGCGGAAACTGGGTGCTGATTTACGGGAAGCTAGGGTTTCCGGCGCTGGGCGTAAACGGGTCGGCGATTTCGACGTGTATCTCGCGCGTGGCGATGGCGGTTGCGATGATGGGTTTCGCTTGGCGGTATGAGCGTTCCCGGGGGCATCCGCTGTTTGCGCACTGGGCGGGGCCTCATCTTGAGGAACTAAAACGACTCGTGCGGATCGGTGCTCCGGCGGCGGGGCAGATTCTGCTCGAGGTGGGCGCGTGGAATCTGAGCACATTCGCGGCGGGATATTTGACGCCGGTTGCGCTGGCCACGCACACGATTGCGCTGAATTACGCGAGCATCACCTATATGGTGCCGCTTGGCATTGGCGCTGCTGCCGCGGTGAGCGTGGGACATGCGATTGGCGCGGGCGATCCGGCGAAGGCACGGCGAGCGGGGTGGATGGCGTTGGCGCTGGGCGCAGGATTTATGACGTGCGCGGGAATTGTGTTCCTGGCTGCGCCGGGGCCGCTGATCAAGCTCTACACGCATGATCCGGGAGTGCTTGCCCTGGGACCGAGCTTGTTGTGGATTGCGGCCGCATTTCAGATTTTCGATGGAGTGCAGACAGTGTGTACTGGTGCGTTGCGCGGAATAGGCGAGACGCGGTGGCCGATGATTGCGAACCTGGTGGGGTATTGGGTATTAGGGCTCCCCCTGGGCTTCATTCTGTGTTTTGTGTTGAAGTGGGGAGTCTACGGAATGTGGATCGGGCTGACAGTATCGCTTGTGATTATTGCTTCGGTGCTGCTCAGGCGGTGGCACAGGGACTCGGTGCAGAAGGCTCTGGCTCATTCAAATACTTAGGGTTAGGCCCGGTTCAAGTTCTCACAATCCGACGCGGATCACCTCGAGTGCCGTGTCGGATTTGTGAGGGTCAACATACGTTGCAGGTAAAGGTACTTATGGTGCAAATAGGGGTGCCCTGCTGCGGTACGGCTCACTGGCAAAGTGACTATAATCACTCTTGAGCGAACTTTGTCGCTTTCCATCGCGTCTTTCCAGGAACCCCCCGAACTCCGAAGCTACAGTCCGGTGGTGGCAGCGACCGCGAGGTTGCAATGATGCCGGACGGTCTTAAATGAATTTCGGACCTGGTCGCGCGCGGAACCTCATTTGAAGGGAATCCCGCCAAATGGCGACAGGAGACCTGGCTCTGGGTCAAGAACAGAGCGCGATCAGCACGCGAGAGCGTGTGGTTAACGATTTCAGCATCAACGTAGCAACGGTGAACGGGTCCGGCTCGCAATCCGCCAATAGCGTGCTGCTGAAGAGCATCTTCGGAATGGGTGTTCCGGTAAGCGGAAAAAACCTGTTTCCCTCGAACATCGCCGGACTTCCCACCTGGTACATCATTCGCGCGAGCAAAGACGGGTATGTTGCCCGCACACGTGCGACGGAATTCCTGGTGGCGCTGAACCCCGAGACATCGAAGAACGATGTGATGGCGCTGCCTGCGGGCGGCGTGGCGATCTACGAGGAAAACGCGAACCTCAAGCAGTATCGCGATGACATCGTCTGCTACCCGGTTCCGTTCGACAAGATCACGGCGGCTGTATGCCCTGAAGCGAAACTGCGCAAGCTTGTAAAGAACATGGTGTACGTGGGCGTGGTCGCGCAGCTGCTGTCTATCGATCTGAGCGTGGTAGAAGCAAGCGTCAAGAAGCAGTTCGCGAAGAAGCAGAAGGTATTCGATCTGAACTTCGGCGCGGTGAAGGCTGGATTCGATTACGCGCAGGAGAAGCTGGTTAAGCAGGATCCGTACGTTATCGAAACGATGGACCAGACTGCTGGAAAGATCATCATCGACGGCAACGCGGCTTGCGGCATGGGTGCGGTGTTCGCGGGTGTGACAGTCGTGGCGTGGTATCCGATTACGCCGTCGACCTCGCTGATTGAGGCAACGACGGATCTGCTGAAGAAGTATCGTGTGACGCCGGAAGGGAAAGCCACGTTTGCTGTTGTACAGGCGGAGGATGAACTGGCGGCGATCGGCATGGTGCTGGGAGCAGGCTGGGCTGGGGCGCGGTCGATGACATCGACTTCAGGGCCGGGCATTTCGCTGATGGGCGAGTTTGCAGGGCTGGGATATTACGCAGAAATTCCGGGCGTGATCTTCGACGTACAGCGCACGGGGCCGTCGACGGGTATGCCGACACGTACTCAGCAATCTGACCTGCTGTCGACCGCGTTCCTTTCGCACGGCGATACAAAGCATGTTCTTCTGCTGCCGGGTTCGGTGAAGGAGTGCTTCGAGTTTGGGTACGAGTCATTCAACCTTGCGGAACGGCTGCAGACACCGATTTTTGTGCTGACGGATCTTGACCTGGGCATGAACAACTGGATGTCGGAACCGTTTGCTTATCCTGAGAAGCCGCTGGATCGGGGCAAGGTACTGACGAAGGAAGAGCTGGACAAACTGGGTGGCTTCGCTCGCTACAAGGATGTGGATGGGGATTCGATTGGCTGGCGTACGCTGCCGGGAACCAAGCATCCGAAGGCGGCTTACTTCACGCGTGGTTCTGGACACAACTCGTCGGCGGGTTACACGGAAAAACCCGATGAGTACCAGGAAGTGATGGACAGGCTGGCGCGGAAGTTTGAGAGCGCTCGGAAGCTTGTGCCGGCGCCGATCGCGGTCAAGAACGGAACGTCACGCGTGGGAGTGCTGGCATTTGGGACGACAGACTTCGCCATGCGCGAGAGCCTCGACCAAATCAAGAAGGAATACAACAAGGACGTGGATTACATGCGGATCCGGGCGTATCCGTTTGCACATGAGATTCACGACTTTGTGGCGTCGCACGATCGCGTTTACGTTGTGGAGCAGAATCGAGACGCGCAACTGGAGAGCCTGCTGAAGCTGGATCTTCCGGCCGATCAGGTGGTGAAGCTGCGCAGCATTCTGAACTACAACGGTCTGCCGATCGATGCGCGGACCATTACTGAGGAATTTGCAACGAAGGAAGGCCTGTAAGGCAGGGATTAGGGAACAGGGATTAGTTTGATCTCTGGTGGTTCGATTGAATCCTGAAAAACTGGCTCTCAGGCCGAGGCGTGAGACGGCGCCTCAAAAGGATTAAAGAGAAATGGCAGCGACGGCAACACCAAATCCGAAAGTGAATCATATTGGGCTTCCAATCATTGACTACCGTGGTGGGAAGTCGACCCTTTGCGCGGGCTGCGGTCATAACGCGATCTCGGAGCGCATCATTGACGCGATGTACGAGATGGGCGTGGAGCCTGAGCGGGTGATGAAAATGAGCGGCATCGGCTGCTCGTCGAAGAGCCCGGCTTACTTCATGAGCCGCTCGCACAGCTTCAACAGCGTTCACGGACGCATGCCGTCGGTTTCGACGGGCGCAATCCTGGCGAATCACACAAACATGCTGCTTGGCGTCTCGGGCGACGGCGACACGGCGTCGATCGGCGTAGGGCAGTTTGTCCACATGATGCGCCGCAATCTTCCAATGATCTACATCATTGAGGACAACGGCGTGTATGGGTTGACGAAGGGCCAGTTCTCGGCGACTGCGGATCTGGGGTCGAAGCTGAAGACGGGCGTGATTAACGATCTTCCGGCTATCGACACTTGCGCATTGGCGATTCAGCTTGGAGCCACCTTTGTGGGCCGGTCGTTCTCGGGTGATAAGAAGCAGCTGCTCTCGATGTTGAAGGCGGCGATCGCGCACAAGGGAACTGTGATGCTTGACGTCATCAGCCCATGCGTGACGTTCAACGATCACGAGGGCTCGACGAAGAGCTACAAGTTCATGCAGGATCACGATGAGCCGGTGAACGAAGTTGGATTCGTGGCGAGCTTCGAAGACATTGAGGTCGATTACGACTCCGGCCAGGTTTACGAAGTGGAGATGCATGACGGATCGAGTCTTCGCCTGCGCAAGCTGCAGGAGGATTACGATCCGACGGACAAGGCGAATGCCGTCAAGACCTTGATGGAGGCGGAAGCGAATCACGAGGTTCTGACTGGCGTGTTCTACATCGATACTGAGAAGCCGACGTTTACCGATCTGCTGAATATCGTGGATGAGCCACTGGCAACATTGCCGGAGTCGCTGACCCGCCCGCCGAAGGAAACGCTGGAGCAGTTGATGAAGGCGCTTCAGTAAGGCAGGGAGCAAGTAAACAAGGGAACAAGGTATTAAAAAGGCCCCGCCATGAGCGGGGCTTTTTGTTGTGTGGAAGAGGGTGGAGGGGACTAGGAGTTAAATGCTGCGGCCGCGGCTTCGGCAACGGATTGATCCTGTTTGCCGGAGCCGCCGCTTACACCGACGGCACCGACGACCTGGCCGCCCGATTTGAGGGGAACGCCGCCGGCAAAAATCATGACGCGACCGTGATTCGAGGCGTGAATGCCGAAGAACTGGTCGCCGCTTTGTGAGTTTTCTCCGAGTGCCTTGGTTTCGATGTCGAATGCGCGGGCGGTGAAGGCCTTATTGATGGAGATGTCAATGCTGCCGAGCCAGGCGCCTTCCATGCGTTCGAAGGCGACAAGGTTTGCGCCTGCATCGACGACAGCGATGTTCATGGGCTGACCGATGGCGGCTGCTTTTTCTTCGCCCACGCGGATCACTTTGCGTGCGGCTTCAAGCGTGACGCCGAGGGCTTTGGATGTGTCGGATTTTTTGGTTGCCATTATTTCTCCTCGAGGGGGACTGGTTGAGGTGTTCTTCTCAGAGACGCGTTCTGAGTGATATCGGATGGCTGTGCTGGAACGCAACCAAAAAGTGCATGAAAGCAGAAAATCCGGTTGCGAAAAGGCAGACCGGATCAGGGGAAGACTTCTGTTGGAGGGTTTTAGCGCTGGGAGGCGGTGGAGTGCACTCCCAGTGCATTCAGCTTGGCGCGTGCCTGAGCGGCTTCAGGAGTCTGTGGGTGGCGTTGGATCAGAAGCCTGAGTTCGTGGATGCCGGCTTCTTTCTTCGCGGAAGAGATCAGGGCGAATCCCTTGTGGAGTTGAGCTGTGGGCGCCTTGGGATTTCCGCTGAAGTTTTCGAGGACGGCGTTGTAGTTCTTGATTGCCTCGATGTAATCCTGCTGACGGTAGGCGATTTCGCCCAGATAGAACTGGGAGCTTCCGGCAAGATCGTCCATGGGGTAATAGTGGATTACGTCCTGAAACTCGCCGGTGGCGACTGGATATTTGGCCGCGTTGTAGTCGCGGAGAGCGGCCTGAAAGGTTTCTTTCAGCGGAGGAGCAGGTGCTGCGCTCGCGGTTGGCGGAGCGGTCGTGCCGGGCGCTCCGGGGGTCGGGCCACCCACGGGCGCGCCTGTGGGGGCAATTCCTGGCTGTGCTCCGGCGGGGGGCGCCTGAATGTTCTGGAGCTGGTTCTGAAGGTCCTGAACCGATTTGTCGAGTTTGGCGATGCGCGTCTTCAACTCGTCCACCGAGTCGTTGAGAGACTGGACCTGGCCTGAGGCAGTGTCGATCTTGCCGCTGAGAGCATCGTTCTGCTGATTCAGCTTCTGCTGCAGGGAATTCACCGTCTGCGTCATCTGGTTCGCGTTGTCCGCTGTCTGCTCGACGAGGTGCTGAAGCACACCGAACTTCTGGTCGAGAGTAGACTGCATACGCTGCACCATATCGAGGAGCTGCTGCACCTGCGTTTGGAGAGCGATGATTTCCTTGGAAGCAGCGTGCGCCCGGACGGGCATGAATATGAAAGCTGCCGCGAGAACTGCGGCTGCAACAGAACGATGACGAACTGTGAATGCTTTTGGCATCGATCACCTACAGGATGGGATGCATGCGTTCGAGGAACGCCATGTTAGTTAGACGAGCTGGAGAGGGAACTTCGCTGCTTCGAACTGAAGGAATACATATCAAGAAAGGGAAGGCGGCATCGATAAGTGATTCGATGCCGCCAATCGTTTACTGATCGAGCGAGAGGCCGCCACGGCGGTTTTGCTGCCAGCAAGCTTCGGTCGACTCCGTGCAGAATGGCTTTTCTTTGCCGTAGCTGACGACGCGAATCCGGTCGCCCGCGACGCCGGCCTGAACGAGCGCGCTCTTGACTGCATCGGCGCGGTTCTGGCCAAGAGCCAGGTTGTATTCGTTGGATCCGCGCTCATCGCAGTAGCCGCCAATCACGATCTTCAGGGTTGGGTGGCTGCCGAGATAGGCAGCGTCCTTGGAGAGCGTTGCCTGCTGATCAGAGCGGACGTCGTATGCGTCGTAGTCGAAGAAGATGTCCGAAACGTTTGCCTTGAACTCTTCTTCCGCGGACATCGTATGCGTGGGCTGTTGCACCGGCGGAGGGGCGGTGACAGTGACACGGGCGGTGTCTTCGGCTGTTCCGCCATCACCCTTGGCTACGAGGTGATAGTTGGTGGAAGTGGTCGGGGTAACGGTCTTTGTTCCAGAAGTTGGAACATCGCCGATTCCGTCGATGGAGACGCTGGTGGCATCCGTGGTCTTCCACGTGAGGATCACCTGATCGCCGGCTGAAATCGACTCAGGCTGCGCCGAAATCTTGGCAGTCGGAGCTGGGGCGGCCGGTGGTGGTGCTGCCGGTGGAGCGGGTGGTGGGGTCTTTTTCTTACAACCCGAGATGGCGACCAAAGCGAAAACCAGCAATACAGCAGACAGAATACGAGCGCAACGTTTCAATTCCTGACTCCTTCCGCAAATCAAATGCGAGCTTGGTGACGTTTCCATTTTAGCTCCGCAAAGTGTTCAGATTGGTGATGTAGTTCACCTCGTGGTGTTATCTGCGGATATTCTCTGCTTTGAATTACGGGGGCGCTCGTGGTAGGCAAGCGCTGTGTGCTGCCGCCCTCGGATCGGCCCGGCAAGGGATGACCGCCGGTCAAATGCGGGAAGCGAGTTTTTCATGGATGATCGTAACTGCTTGTAGAATCGGCAATTGTGACAGGGTTCGTGACGAGATGCAGACGAGATTGAAGGTGGAGTCCGGCCGATGGCTGAAAGCTTCGTCCCCCGGTGCGCTGATTTTGGGATTGCTTCTTATTCTGGGAATGCCGGCTGCGGCCGAGCATCAACAAAGTCGGAATGTCGTCCCAATTTCGAGTAAAGGGACGAGTTTTGCACTGGAGAACCAGGCGATAGGCGCACGATTGCGGTTTGTGGACGGAAGGATTTCCGGACTGACCATCAGAGATCGGCTCCGTGGGACGGATCTTGGGGTTTCTGAAGCATTCCGGATCCTGCTTGCCGATGGAACAGTTCTGGATGCGCGGACCCTAAGGCTGACAGGAACGGCCAAGCTTGTCCATATTCAGCCGGACGTGCGTTCGCCGAGATCAGCAAGCGCTCTTTCCGGTGAGGAGGTGGAAGCTCAGTTCGAGACGGACGACCATTCCGTTGGTGTGCAGTGGTCATTGGTGGTGCTGAGCGGAACGAGCTATCTCCGGCAGGTGGTGAGGATCGTTGGTCAGGGCGAGAAAGATGTACCCATCAATCGCGTTGAATTGATTGACATGAGTTTGCCTGGGGCACATGTTGTTGGCTCCGTTGCCGGTTCCCCAATCGTAGCGGGAGACTTGTTTGCTGGCTTCGAGCATCCGCTGGCGCAGACCAAGGTCACTGGGTCGAGGGCACAGGCGTGGATCGAGAGGGAACTGCCGTTGAAGGCAGGTCAGACGGTCACGTATTCGTCGGTTATCGGCGTGGCGCGGGAGGGGCAGATCAGAAGGGATTTTCTTATCTATCTGGAAAGAGAAAGAGCGCACCCTTACCGGACTTTTCTGCACTATAACTCGTGGTACGACCTGGGGTACTTCACTCCATACGCGTCCCCGGATGCAGTCAACCGAATCAACGCATTCGGGCATGAGCTGACGGAGAAGCGGGGCGTGAGACTGGATTCTTTTCTCTTCGACGATGGATGGGACCGGCACGATTCACTTTGGAAATTCAACAGCGGGTTCCCTGACGGTTTCACTTCAGTAAGACAGGCAGCAGAGAAGTTTGGTGCTGATCCAGGCGTGTGGATGTCGCCGTGGGGTGGCTACTCGAAGCCGAAGCAGGAGAGGATCGCATTCGGGAAAAGCGCAGGATTTGAGATTGTAAGCGGTGGATATGCGCTGTCGGGGCCAAAGTACTACGAGGCGTTTAAAAATGTCGCACTCGAGATGATCCAGAAGTACGGTGTGAACCAGTTCAAGTTTGATGGGACAGGAAACGCGGATTCGGTATTTCCAGGAAGCCGGTTCGACAGCGACTTCTCAGCGATGATCCACCTCATTGAAGAGCTTCGCGCAGCTAAGCCGGATCTTTTTGTGAATCTGACGACGGGGACATGGCCCTCGCCCTTCTGGGTGATGCATGCGGACTCGATCTGGCGAGGCGGGGATGATGACAACTACGCGGGAGTGGGGAGCTACCGTGAGCGGTGGATCACGTATCGCGACGCGCAGACATATAGGAATGTCGTGCAGATGGGACCTCTTTATCCGCTGAATTCGCTGATGCTGCATGGAATCATTTATGCCAGAGAACACAAGGAGCTGAACACGGACCCGGGGAGTGACTTCAGGAACGAGGTGCGGTCGTACTTCGGGACCGGAACACAGCTTCAGGAGATGTACATCACACCGGGGCTGCTGAGTGAGCAGAACTGGGATGACCTGGCTGAGGCGGCGAAGTGGTCGCGCGAGAACCAAGGGGTGCTGAAAGACACACACTGGGTCGGCGGCGACCCAGCATGGCTGGAGGTGTATGGTTGGGCCGCGTGGACGCCTGAAAAGGCGACGCTCGTGTTGCGGAATCCGAGCGATCACGAACAGGTTATCCGGTTGCGATTGAGGGATGCGCTCGAACTGCCGCCGGATGCTGTAAAGGTGTATAGTGCTCGAAGCCCTTGGAAAGAAGACGCAGGGCGCCCGGCGATTGTGCTTAGTGCGCAAGAAGCACATGAGTTCCATCTCGCTGCATTTCAGGTACTCACGCTTGACATCCTGCCCACCGGACGCGTTGACCGCCAGGGAAGCGCGCACCGCTAAGGGGCGGAAGGATGGGTGCCATGGTTTCTCCGACACTTCTTGTGCTGGCAGCGGGAATGGGCAGCCGTTATGGCGGGCTTAAGCAGCTGGATCCGGTCGGGCCTGACGATGAAACAATCATGGATTACTCGATTTTCGACGCTCGCCGAGCGGGCTTCGGGAAGATTGTGTTCGTCATCCGGAGAGAGATCGAAGATGCATTCAAGAGGACGATTGGCGCGCGCTACGAGAAGCGTTTTCCAGTGGAGTATGTATTCCAGGAAGTGGGGAAGCTCATCCCGGGGTTCTCGATTCCTGAAGGGAGAACAAAGCCATGGGGAACGACACATGCAATTCTTATGGCGTCGAATGTGATCCACGAGCCATTTGCGGTGATCAACGCGGATGACTTTTACGGCGCTGGGAGTTTCACGGTGCTGTCGCAGCATCTGCAGACGGGAAACTCGGATTACGCGATGGTGGGTTTCGTGTTGCGCAATACGCTGTCTGAATTCGGAACGGTGGCGCGGGGAGTGTGCCATGTCTCCGAGGACGGGTACCTGCAAGACATCACGGAACTGAAGTCAATCGAGCGCGAGGGGCCGCGGATCACGAACATCGATGCGGAGGGGCAAGAGACGGTGCTCAACGGCGGCGAAATGGTCAGTATGAACATGTGGGGATTTGCGCCGCAGATCTTCGGGCAACTCCATGACCAGTTCCAGCGATTCCTGAAGAGGTATGGGGAAGATTTGAAAGCGGAGTGCTACATTCCAAGTACTGTGAACACGCTGATTCACTCGGGAGAAGCGCGGGTGAGAGTGCTGCGATCGGGTGACGCGTGGTTTGGCGTGACATATCGCGAGGATCATCCGCGCGTGGTGCAGAGTATTCTGCGGCTGGTAGAGGGTGGCACGTATCCCAGAAAGCTTTGGCGATGATTGAAGAACATACGGTAGCTGCCGTGGCGAAGGCGTTCGCGATAGATGGAGAATTCGAGAGCGCGGTTCGTTACGGCAGCGGCCACATACACGACACATACAGCGTGAGATTTATCGAAGATGGACGCCGTGGAGCGCACATCCTACTGCAGCACATCAACACAAAGATCTTCAAGAATCCAGTCGCAGTGATGGAAAACATCCGGCGCGTGACGACGCATGTGCGTTCGAAGCTTGATGGAGTGCAGGATGGGGATCGCCGCGTACTGCAGCTGGTGCCCACGCTCGCGGGAAAGGCGTGGCATGTCGACGCTCAGGAACGGTACTGGAGGGCATACCGTTTCATCGAAGGGGCGAAAACGTTTGATGAGGTGAAGTCGGAGCGGCAGGCATTCGAGGCTGCGAAGGCGTTTGGAGGATTTCAGCGAATGCTGGCGGATCTGCCGGGCGAGCGGCTGGCGGAGAGCATTCCGCATTTCCACGACACGCCGAAGCGATTTACGAATTTTGAATTTGCGGTGAATGCGGATGTTGCCGGGCGAGCGAAGCACGTGCGCGATGAAATTGCATTTGCGATGAAACGGCGGTTCATTGCAGGACTGGTGGTCGAGGCGGGATTGCCAGAGCGCGTGACACACAACGATACGAAGTTGAACAACGTGATGCTGGATGACAGCACTGGCGAGGGGATCTGCGTTATCGATCTCGACACTGTGATGCCCGGCTTTGCGGCATATGACTTTGGCGATATGGTGCGGACGATGACGTGTCCCGCCGCGGAGGATGAGCAAGATCTGTCGCTGGTGGAGATGCAATATCCGCTGTTTGAGGCAGTGCTGCGGGGGTACCTCGGGGGTGCGCGGGATTTTTTGACGGGCCAGGAGCGCGAATCGCTGATTGCCGGTGCGAAGGTGATTATGTTCGAGCAAGGGGTTCGGTTTCTTGCCGATCATCTTGCCGGGGATACGTATTACAAGGTGAGTAGGGCGGGGCAGAACCTGGATCGGGCTCGGACGCAATTCAAGTTACTGGAGTCGATCGAGAGGCAGGAGCGGGAGATGGTGGGGCTGTTTAAGTCGATCGGGTAAGTAATCTCAATGCGCCATCCGCGTTCGCCAAGGCCTTAGGCCCACCCTGTGGGGCGCTTTGATTTCAGATTGGCGGTCGAGCTTTCCAGGCTCCCAGGTCTCAGAATCGAGACCTGGGCACCCAGCGTGTCGGTGGGCGGGCTTGCTATTGCTTGGTGTCGACCGGGTGTTTGGCGTCTTCGAAAAACTGGTTCTGGAGCTTGAGGCTCACGTCGTCGGCCTTGATGGCTTTGAGAGCATTGGCGATTTCCTTTGACCAGGTTTTCTGATCGAATTCGCCCAGTTCTTTGTTGGCGGCGGAGGCGTCGCCTGCGTAGTGATTTGGGAATCGCGCGTACCACCAGATTCCGGTGTAGACAGACTCGGGCAGGTTTTGACGTTTCTGATCGGCGCCGGATTGCGAGTTGGCGCGATCCTGATGCACGAGGTCGGGTCGGGCAATGAGCATGTTGGAGGTTTCGACCTCGCCACCGTGCATGTCGAATGGCGTCTTGAGGGCGGGACGGCCCGGGACGTTTTCATCAGGTAGACCGAATACGTAGACGACGTAGTCACGCTGGCTGGCGAGTTGCGCCTGTGCGAAGAGTGGGAGGAGCGAATTGTTGCCGCCATGGCCATTGACGATGACGATCTTCTTGCAGCCGTTGCGATTCATTTCGCTTACGGTCTCCTGCAAAAGCGTGAGCTGCGTCTGAAGACTGTAGGCAAGGGTGCCGGGTTGCTGACGAGCTTCGAAGATTTGTCCGAAGTAGTACTCGGGGAAGACGACCGCGTATTCCTGCTTGACGGCGTTGGCCACCGCAAAGCGGACGTCAAGAAGATCGGTGCCGAGGGGCAAATGAGGGCCGTGCTTCTCGATAATGCCGAAGGGAAGCACACAGACACCTTGCGATTGATGGACAGCCTGGACGAAATCGGGAGCAGTGAGTTCTTCCCATTTGGCGGAAAGCGAGGATTGGGATTGCGCATGGCAGGCGGAGGACAAAGCGAAGAGAGCGATGAGGAGCAGAGTGCGAGCAGGCTTCATTGTTCACCTCGAAGAATTGAACAAGCGATTGTACTCTGCGGGATTGGATTGGAGACGTTGCAGTTTCCGTTATCCCAGGTCCCCAAATGCGAGGGACCTGGGGCACCCACAAGTCCGTGGGGCTACTTCCAGCTCCAGTTGGGCATGAAGTTCTGGCCAGAGGTGGTTAGTTGCTTTTGCTGAGTGCCGTCGACGAGCATCGACCAGATCTGCGCTTTTCCGCCTACGGTGCGTTCGAAGACGATGTGGCGGTTATCGGGTGACCACGAAGGGAAGTCGTTGCTGCCGGACTCGTGGGTGAGCTGAACCCACTTGAGGGGACGGCTGGAGATATCCATCACGTAGATGTCCTGACCTCCGGGAGCTCCGGGACCGTATTTGCGATTCCACGCAAAGGTGAGGAACTGGCCGTTGGGCGCCCAAGAGGGAGAGACTGCGTAACCGCCGTCGGTGATGCGTTCGATGTTGGCGCCGTCCTGATCCATGGTGTAGATCTGCGGGAGGCCGGTGCGGCCGCTGACCCATGCAAGTTGCGAATTCGTGCGTGGATTCCAGGTAGGAGCGACGTCGGGCCCGCGGAAGGAAGTGATTTTGTGCGCGCCGCCTCCGCTTGCGTCGGAGATCCAGATTTCGGGGTCCCCAGAGCGACCGGAAGAGAACGCGATCTTGGTACCGTCGGCGGACCAAGCAGGCGTTAGATTGCTGCCGCCAACGGCGCCAGCTGGGAAAGAGACGAGGCGGTTCAGTTCGAGTGAGTACATGCGGACTGACCACCCCAATTTCCCCAGAGTCTCGAAAGCGATTCGGGAATTATCAGGCGATATGCGAGGCGACATTGAGGTGCTGCCAAGATGAGTAATCGCATGTTGGTTTTGGCCGTCATAATCCATCACCCAGATCTCTTTTGAGCCAGTTCGATTACTGACGAAGTAGATCTTGGTTTCCGCGATGCCATTGACGCCGCCCCCGAGTCGAAGAATGATTTCGTCGGCGAAGCGGTGAGCGACGGTACGTGCCATGTCTTCGGTAGCAGCTTCGTTGTACTGCTTGCCGAGGACCTGCGGATTGGCTGTATTGCGAGCGTCATCGAGCCAGCCGTAGACGGTGAGACGGCCGTTGGCAGCGGAGAGAGCGCCGAAGGCGACCATGGCGGCGTTTGCGGGGTCGGCTGACCACTGCGAGAGATTGATCTCCTGCTGAGAGCCGGGCGTGCCCTGGGGATTGAAGCTCTTCGACACCATATCGAACACGCCGGCGTTCTGAAGATCGCTGAAGAGGGTGGAATCGAAGGTGGCTTTCAGCGCAGGTGTCTGCGGGTCTGCTCCGACCTGTTTGAAGTCAGCTGCCCCAAGGCGGATGCGCGCACTTCCCAGGCCGGAGCCGGTACGAACCCAGTCCTGTGCCGAGGAGGGAAGAGATGCGAGTGCAGTAAAGGCGAGAAGTGAAACACCAAATCGCAACGTAAGTTTCATGAGAACGCTAAACCCTTCCTGAAATGATGCTGCGCATTGCGCAGAACGTGGTGAAGTGGGGAACTCTGCGTGTCTCTTATCGGAGTTCATTTTAATTTGGATGGTGCTGTTGGTCCTAGTATTCACAGTAGTAGGAAACGTTGAGGTTACTTCCGCGGTATTGGCCCGGCAGAGGACCAAAGGTATCAACGCGTTGCGCGGCGCGGACACAGACGGAGTCCCATGTGGGGCTGCCGCTGGAGCGATCAAGGCGCACCTGGCTCACGGAACCGTCGCGGGCGATCGCGAAGGAAATGTAGGCACGCGCGCCCTTTGCAGTATGCGGATCAGCAAGTGAGCGGTAGCCGTTCGCGTCCATTTTGCGGTTGATGTTGTCGACATACCAGCCGAAGAGGCTGCCGAAGTTTGCGTCGGTGACGGTGGTTGGACCAGTGGCGGCGCCCTGGGCCATGGCGCGTGGTAATTGCGTGCCGGCTTGTTCGCCGTATTGAGCAGTGTTCTTCGCGATCTGATCGGGCTGCCGCTTGGGAGTTTGCTTGATCTCCTGCTGCTGCGGTTTCTTCACTTTTCCCTGGATCGGGATTGCGGTTTCGTCTTCCGCCTGCTTGGCCTTGGGCTCCGGAGGAGCGGGAGCTTCGCTGGGCTTTTCAGTGGCGAGGACGTTCTGGTTTGGCGGGTGATCGGAAGGCAGCGGGATGGAGCTGGTGATGTTGACCTGAATGGCTCCACCGGGGCCGGCCCCGCCCCACAGATTGCGATGAAAGAATCCGCCGATTACGCCGTAGAGGACGATGGCGACGACGATGCCGCAGTGGAGCAGCACGGCTCCTGCGGCTGGCCTAGCGAATGGCTCAGGGGCTAGTTCCTGCTGCAGGTGATCTCCGGCTTGGAAGAAGGGGCTGCTCATTTGTAGTGGCGGGGGCTAAAGCCCCCGAGATTCATTCAGGCCTTTTCAGCACGTCTGAAGTCGTGCCCTGACACTTTCCGTTTGAGCACAATTGAAGTCGTGCATTGAGATTTGACGTTCTTGCTTCCCACCCATGTCGTAGAGGACGCGAAATGGATGGGAAGCCCCGCTTTATGGATGGGCACGCGGCTTGGTCGCTGGTAGACGAGTGCCACATTTCTATTTCCCTCTGCCTTCAACGGGGCGGGTGACGATGGAGATGTTGGTGATTCCAGCCTGCTTGACGGCATCCATGACGCTGGCGAACGCGCCAAAGGGGACACGCTCATCCGCGCGGAGATAAATCACCTTCTTTGTGTCCGGACCGCTGGCATCGCGAAGGCGCTGGCCCAGATCGTGCACGTTTATGGGGTTGTCGCCGAGAAATACTTTCTGATCGCGATCGATGGTGACCACGAGGCGCTGCTCGGTGATTTCCTTTACCGTGCGCGTTTTGGGAATGTTCACTTCGATGCCGGACTGAAGGACGGGCGCGGTGATCATGAAGATCACGAGCAACACCAGCACAACGTCAACGAGCGGCGTGATGTTGATGTCCGCGAGGGAGGATTGCGTTTTGCCTGAGCTAGTCGTGAAAGCCACGGCCAACCTCTTGCGGCTCATCCCGCGGCGGAGCGGAACTACGGGCCGGAATCTCTTCGAGTGAGTTGAGTAGTTCGCGGCAGAAGTCGTCGGTTGCCGATGCGAAGACCTTGATGCGCGCGGCGAACTGGTTGTATGCGATAACGGCGGGCACGGCAACAAAGAGTCCAGCGGCGGTGGTGATCAGCGCTTCGGAGATGCCCGGGGCGACTGCGCGGAGTGTGGCTGCGCCTGCGGTGCCGAGGCCGTGGAAGGCGTCGACCACTCCCATGACGGTGCCGAAGAGTCCGATGAAGGGGCTGGTTGCGGCAATGGTGGCGAGCCAGGTGAGTCGGCGCTCAAGTGCGGTTACGGCTTCGCTGGCGGCTGTCTGAGCGGAGCGCTCGAGAGGAGCAAGATTGCGCGGCGGACCGGAGCCGCCCGTCTGGCGCTTATAGGTTTCGTAAACATCGACGTAAACCTGGGCGAGTGGGCTCGACTTGTAATTGTCGGCAAAGGCGGCGACTTCCTGGAGTCGCGTGGCGCGTCGGAATGCATTGATAAAGTTGCGGCTTTCGCGCGTGGCCTTGCCGAAGGTGCCCATCTTGCCGAGGATGATTGTCCACGAGTAGAGACTGGCGATGAGGAGGAGGAGGAGAACGCCAAGTGCGATGCCTCCCATATTTCCCAACATCTCCATCACGGCGCCAGTGCCCGTGGAGACTGGGCCAGCGGGAGCGCCGGAATCCGCCTGAAAAGCGAGGAGCAGGGTAGCAGTAAAAATTGGTTTTTACCTCAGTATCCACGGTATCAGACGTGTGGGAGCGCTCCAAGTTATCGTTCTGGTGCACTCGAAGCTGCGCATTCTGAGAGGCTTAGCCATTGGCCATGCCGTTCATGCTATGCTGCGCTCGGATTGACGTCTCATGCTCGTAGAACTGCGCGCTGAAAATTACGCTGTTATCGACCACGCGATCGCCGTGTTTGGGCCGGGGTTGAATCTGCTCACGGGAGAAACGGGAGCGGGCAAGTCGATTCTTGTTGATGCACTTGCGCTGCTCATGGGCGGCAAGGCTTCGACGGAGATCGTGCGTCATGGAGCGGAGAAGGCGGTGGTGGCGTGCGTGTTCGAGGCGACTCCGGCGGCCGAAGCGATTCTGGAGGAAAACGGGATCGACTCAGAGGGCAATGAGATCATCCTTCGGCGCGAGATTCTTTCCAGCGGAAAAGGGCGGGTCTTCATCAACAATCAGCAGGCGACGGTGGCGGTATTGAGGCAGCTTGCGCCGGAGCTGGCGCTGGTTCATGCGCAATCGGAAACACTGGCGAGCTTTGACCAGACGCAACAGCGGATTCTGCTGGACCGGTTCGGAGCGATCTCGACGGAAGACGTTGCAGCAGCTTATGGGATGTGGCGTGCTGCGCAACAGAAGCTCGATGATCTGCTAACGAATGAGCAGGAACGGCTGCGAATGGTGGACCTGTGGAGCTTCCAGGCGAAGGAGATTTCTGCTGCGAACCTGGCGGCTGGCGAAGACGAGAAGCTCGAGACGGAGAAACGAGTGCTGGCGAATGCCGAGAAGCTGTACGCGGCGGCTATGGGGGCCTTCGATCAACTGTATGAGGGCGGAGCTTCGGCAGAGGCCGCGCTGCGCTCGGCGGGGAAGAATCTGGATGAACTGTCTCGATATGACGAGAAGTTCAATGAGGCAGCGCAACAGATTGCGTCAGCGCGGGCGATTGTGGGGGATGTGAGCGCCACCCTTCGAGACTATGCGGAGCGGATCGATGCTTCACCAGAGAGGCTGGCAGAGATCGAAGATCGGCTGGCGTTGCTTGATCGGCTGAAGAGGAAATACGGCAAGACGGTCGATGAGGTGATCGCGCTTGGTGAAGTGGTGCAGCAGAAACTCGCTGAGGTAGAGGATCGCGACGAGACGTTGAAGACGTTGCGTGTCGCACTGGCGAAGACAGCAGAGGCTTACAAGCAGGCAGCGAGAGCGATTTCGACGCAGAGGAAGACAGCGGCGGCAAAACTGGCGAAGCTGGCGGAGGCACAGATCAATTCGCTGGCGATGAAGGTTCGGTTTGAGATTTCGGTTGCGGACAACGACCAGGAGTCTGCCTGGACGGAGCACGGTTGGGACGAGGTGGAGTACAGGATCGCTACGAACGCAGGTGAACCGTTGAAGCCGCTGCACGAAATTGCTTCGGGTGGAGAGATGTCTCGAGTGATGCTGGCGCTGAAGGTTGCGGTCGAAGAAGCCGCCTCCAAGACTCGGAAGAAGCTACCGACGCCTCGCACGCTGGTATTCGATGAAATCGACATAGGGATTGGCGGCCGGGCGGCTGATGCGGTGGGTCAGAAATTGAAGGCGTTGGGGCGTGCACAGCAGGTTCTTTGCGTGACGCATTTGCCCCAAATTGCAGCGTTTGCCGATCAGCATTTTGTCGTGGAGAAGAAAGAGGACCACGGTCGTACAAAGATGAATATTCGCCTACTGGATGATCGCGCGCGGACGCATGAGGTTGCACGAATGTTGTCCGGTGCGAAGGTGACGGACACAAGTCTGCAACATGCTGCGCAGATGATTGCGACCAGCAGGTGATGTGCTACCGAGCAGAGAGCAGAAAGCCCCGCGAGATGCGGGGCTTTTGTTTTGAGTTGAGGGCTAGTTGAACTCAGTCGCGGTCGTGGCCATGTCCGTGGCCGTGATCGCCTTTGTCGTGACCGTGCCCGTTTCCATTTCCATGGCCGCGATCGTCGTGGTCCTTGTAGTGCCCGTAGTGGTTGCCATTGTCATGGCGAAATTCTTCGCGATATTCGCGACCGTGGAAGTTCCTCTCCCATCCGCGATGGCGACCCCAGTCGGCGTGTTCGCCACGGACCGGAAACGGACCGTGATAGCCGAAGCGCGGATCATAGGTTCGGTCAATGTAACCGCGGAATCCGACAGGACCATGGAACCAGGGACCGGCCCCAAAAAAGATTCCGCCAGTGAACCAAGTTGGGCCGTAGTAGCCGAACGGAGCGCAGTTATACGGGGCGTAATTGTAGTAGCCGTACGGACAAACCGGCTCGGCGCCGATGTTGACGGAGATTTGCACCTCGGCTCTGACAGTTACGGATGAGCAGAGAAGCGCGAACAGTGTTATCGCGATGAACCGAACAGACTTCACTAAATTCTCCTCGAACTTGGGGACTCTCCAGAAGTTTAGTGGCGCTTGAGGACGTCGCAAGCTCGAATTGAGAATTTGAGCTCTCGAAAGTCACTTTTCGAGCCGGGCAACCGCAGCTTTGGCTATGATTTTTTCCGCCTATTTTGCAGCATCTACTTACGAATCATTGACTTGGAGGGACGGGGAGGGGACAACTTGTTGAAGTGCGAGGGCATCCATTTGGTCGGACGTTTAAACCAGATCACTCGCAACTCTACTCGCCATACCAAGGAGCACTGAAGTGAGGCTTACATATAAATCCATCTATTCGGGATTGTTGTTTGCATTGGTTCGGGTCATGTTGTTCAGCCCAGCGGCAGCCGCTCAGGAGCCAAACCCGACTGCCACGCAGGATCAGCAGAATCAGGGCCATGTTGAGATGAAGAATGGAATCGCCTATTACAAGGTCCAGGTGGTAGACCGTACCTTGCCGGCGATCAACTACTTTCATCGTTCGGGAGAAACGAAGATCGCATTTGTGGGTACGCAATTGATGCCGAATGCCAAGGGGGAAGCGAAGGTTGAAGCTCACAACGGACGCACCTCGATTGAGGCGGAGCTTGAGAACCTATCTCCTGCAAACGGATTCGGACAAGAGTATTTAACTTACGTGCTCTGGGCGATTACGCCTGAGGGGCGTCCGGTGAATCTGGGCGAAGTGTTGACGACGGGCAAAGATAAAAGCCACTTTTCCGTTACGACGAATTTGCAGACGTTTGGATTGATGGTTACTGCTGAGCCTTATTTCGCTGTAACCATGCCATCGGACCTGGTGGTGGCTCAGAACATTGCGACTAAAAACACTTCTGGAATTATTGAACCGGTCACGGCACATTATGAGCTGTTGCCGCGAGGCGCATACGCGAACACGGCCGGACGGCACACAATCCTTCACCCGATCACGCGCAAAGAGAAGACTCCGCTGGAACTTTACGAGGCGGAGAATGCACTGATGATTGCGGAGGCGGCCGGTGCCGGAAAGTATGCGCCGGACGCTATGGCGTCGGCTCGCTCCGACCTCGACAATGCCGAGAAGCTGCAGGAGAAAAAGCACGATTCGAAAGAAGCTATCACCTATGCGCGCGAAGCGGTACAAGCGGCGGAAGATGCGCGCATCATGACGATCCGGAAAATCAAGGCAGAGGATGAGGAAGCGCAGCGCGCTGCTCGCGTGCAAGCTGAGCAGAATGCGCAGGAAGCACAGCAACGGGCAGACCAGTCGCGGCAACAAGCTGAGCAGGCACAACTAGCTCAGCAGCAGGCTGCGAACGCACAGCAAGAGGCGGCACTGCGCGCCCAGCAAGAGGCGGCGCAGCGGGCACAAGCTGAAGCTGCTGCCACTGCCGCTCAGGCAGAGGCACAGAAGGCACAGCAAGCAAGGCAGGAAGCGGAGCAGAGAGCCCAACAGCTTGCTCAGCAAGAGGAAGCTGCGCGCGAGCGTCTAAAGAATCAACTCAGCGCGGTGCTGGAGACGCGGGAAACGGCACGCGGTTTGATCATGGAGATGCCGGATGTTCTTTTCGACTTCAACAAGTACACGCTGAAACCTGCCGCGCGGGAAAAATTGGCCAAGGTCTCTGGGATCCTGCTGGCGTACCCGGATCTGAAGGTTCAAGTAGAGGGACACACCGACAGTATCGGATCAGCAGAGTACAACCAGAAGCTCTCGGAAGAGCGCGCCGGATCCGTGAAAGATTATCTGGTTAGTCAGAACGTGCACGAAAACAACGTGACTGCTGAGGGATTTGGCAAGAACGATCCAATTGCAGATAACACCACTGCGTCAGGACGCGCAAAGAACAGGCGTGTGGAACTTGTCGTGTCGGGCGCATCCATTGGCGTTCAGGGGCAGGGCCAGTCGGCTCCGGGCGGTGAGTCGCCGAATGCCGCCCCGCAGTCAATGCCTGCTCCTGCACAGCCCGTAGCTCCGGCGCAACCTGTAACTCCGGCGCAGCCAGCAGTACCCGACAACACGATTCCTCATTAGATCGACCAGTGTGGAGCAAACGAAGAGCAGGTTGCTTTTCCCACAACGGTGGGGAGGCAACCTGCGATTGCTTGTGGGGTTCCAACCTGTGTTGCCTTGTGCGTGCTGGCTCCGAACGGTATTTCAAATTAGATCTAACTAGTTACAGCAGGAGGACTCCGGGTTATGAACTTTCAGGATCTTACCCCTACACAGGTAGCAATCGTTGTGGCAGTGATCGTTCTGGTTGTTGGAGCAATCATTGCGGTTTACTTTCAGCGGCGACGGACTGAAAAGTTGCGTTCGCGCTTCGGGCCGGAGTACGAGAGGTCCGTTGCGGAGAGCGGAGATCGCCGGAGAGCAGAAGCCCAGCTTGAGAAGAGAGCTGAGCGAGTTGAACAGTATCATCTAAGGCCGCTGACCGTCGATGACCGGTCGCGGTTCACCGAGCAGTGGGACCGTGTGCAGGCGCACTTCGTTGATGCTCCGGCAGGCGCAGTAGCAGAGGCAGACCAACTCCTGGGAGATATCATGGCGACCTGCGGATATCCGATGGGAGATTTCGAGCAGAGAGCGGCCGACATCTCGGTAGATCATCCGATTGTGGTGCAGAATTACCGATCAGCGCACGATATTGCCATCCGCCAAGCGAAGGGGCAGGCGAATACCGAAGACTTACGGCGCGCGATGATTCATTACAGAGCGCTCTTCGAGGATCTGGTTTATGACCGGAAAGAAGCGGTCGCGGATCGTAGACCGGCTGCAGTTGAGCCAAGAGCAATTGACCGCGAAGAGATCCGCAGGCGGGCCAGCTAGCTCTCAGCGCGCTGCTATCTAGCTGAAGCTGACTAGGTGCAAGTGAGCGCCCGTTACCATCCCAATGCGATCCGCGTTGACAGGGCGAATCCACCGGGGCTCGGAACGGGCGCTTCTGCTTCCGGGGATCCACTGGCTTCGGTTTACCTCGCATCTGAGTGGTTATAAGCATATTTTGAGTGGGGGATCCGATGCACTATCGCCTAAATTCTCGTTCCGTTCTTTCGTGGATTACGGCAGTTTGCCTGGTGCTCCCATTCGCCGCGGATGCGCAAAAGTGCGACCTTTCGGGGAAGGTAACGGACAGTGCAACTCACGCTGTGCCGAGCGCCGCGGTGCACGCCAAGCGATTAACGGACGGGAAGACCTACTCCGCGAAGACAAACACGGATGGTGTCTACACGATTCCCGATCTAACGTCGGGTGACTACATGGTGTCGGCTGTCGCCGGCGATCTCAAAGCGAAACCGGTAAAGGTCACCTTAGCTCCGGGTGCGTCGACGGACCTTGTGGTCGTCCCGGTGCCAAGCCGCAAAGCTATTCAGCGACGCTGAAGTGTGATGTCGCAACCTCAGGATGACTGAGGGCACACGTCGAATTAGAGCCGGCGCTCCTGGAGGAAAAACCCTGAAGCGTCCGGACACAAGATCCGGACGCGAGGGTATCAGTGATTGTGCTTTGGATCTTTTGAGATCCACCACAAGACTTCGCCGAAGATCTTCCATTTGGTCGCATTGCTCACATCGAGGGGAAGATACTTTGGATTGGCGGAAACGAGCAGGTCCGATCCGGAGAGGCGCTGAAAGCGCGCGACCTTAAAGCCGAGATCGCGATGCGCAACGACCACAAGCTTCTCGTTCAGGGTTTCGCGGTCTGTTGAAGCTGTATCGACGAACAGAATGGAGCCGGAGGGGATTGTGGGATACATTGAATCGCCGGCGGTGTGAATGCTGATGATGTGCTCGGGATGCGGGCACCATGAGAGCGGCGCGAGGAGCACGTCTTCCATCCGGGCCTGCGATAGGCGAACATCTTCGGTTGGTGGGATGGGATCACCATACGCGGTTACGTTCATCAGCGGGACGGCAACAGCGTTCCCAGAGCCCTCAATATGTTGTGAGACCTTTTTGCTGGTTATGAGATTGAAATTCTCAAGAGTGACACGGATAGAGGATAGGGCCTGACGCATGCTGGTTTCTGGCAACTCAGAGGTATCTATTCCAGCGCGTTCCCAAAAATAGTCACCATCTGGCCGGCCAGCCAGATTTCCAAGCGCAACGTATGTCTCAGCGGTAGGCTCGTTCTTTCCTGCGAGCCAGCGGGATACTGTGGCAGGGGAAACCCCGAGGCGCTCCGCGAGGGCAGCTTGGGTTAAGTTCAAGTCTCTCAACAAGCGTCGCAACCGATCGGACCATTCACGGGTTGTTACATCATGATCAACCATCGGTCCCCTTCAGTGGCGCGGCGATGAGTTTCATCAGTGCAATTTCCTCAATGAAATCAACGATTTAATCGTTGTTCGAGGTATCCTAGCAGGCTTTGCTTCGCATCGTAAGTCTGCATGGGTAACGGAGATAGAGAACTGCTGGGTTTCGCGGATGCGAGCTGCGAGGTTGTGGAGAAGGGGAACAGTCGCCTTGGTGACGCCGGACACGACAGCGAAACCTCGCAACATGATTTTCTCTCATTCGACCGAAGACGTCCAACCGCTAGCCGGTATTTGCGGCATCTCAGATAGGAACAAGCTGCCCGCATGCCAATGCCAAAAGCTCACCGGCGGATCCTGATTGTCGACGATGAGATCTCTATCGCCGACACGCTGGCGCTGATCTTCAAGACCGAGCATTATGAGGCGCGTACAGCCTATTCCGCGAAACGGGCGATCGAGATTCTAGCCGAATGGCGGCCAGATCTCGCGATTCTGGACGTGATGCTGCCGGAGATGAATGGCATCGATCTTGCCATCGTGATTAAGGCGAACTACCCGGTCTGCCATGTTTTGCTGTTCTCGGGCCATGCGAATACAGCCATGCTGTTGGAAGAGGCAGGCAAAAAGGGACACCAATTCGAAGTGCTCGCAAAACCGGTGCACCCGAATCTAATGCTGGAGAGAGCATCTGCTCTGTTGGGAGAGAGCGGAGAGCCTCTTTACGACTGATGATGCCCTGGTCGGGTGGCTTGCTTAGGTGTCAAGGAGCGTCTCGGGTCAACTTTTCCTGGATGCTTTAGTCGCGGTTTGTGCTTCTACTTCAGAGAGCATCTGGAGAACCTTGTTCTTCTGCTCGTAATGAGGATTCGCGGCGAGGAGCTTTTGCCAGTCAGCAATGGCTCCGGCGCCGTCGTGCTTCCCCTCCCATTTAACGAGGCCAAGATTGAACAGCGTATTGGGATTTGTCGGAGCGTACGTCAGAGCCTTGTTGAATTCCGCAATCGCCTGGTCCGCATTGCCAAGGTACCAGTAACCCGTGGCCATATCCGTGCGTACGGAGGTGTCCGATGGATGCAATTTCAGCGCGCGATTGTAGTAGTCGATGGCTACCGGATATTGCTGCGCGTCGTAGTAAAGATTGCCAACAGCAACGAGAGTATCGACGTCAGCGGGGTTAGCTTTCAGCTTCGCCAGCAGCGGGGCCGCCTGGGAATCCGCCATCTGCTTGAACTGCGTTGCGCTTCGTTGACTTCCAGATCCAGACGTTGCACCCGGCTGGGCTGCGCTCGCAACGGGAGCCGGAACAACGGGCTTACCTGTCGCTTGAACTCCCCGAATCAGCCAGCCGCCGGCCATTCCTAAACCGAGGCATAAGGTTACGAAGATCAGGGCGCGCCTGCTGCTCCATTGACGAGTGAGATCAATTGCTCGCATGGTTCACTCCCGTATACGCCGAAGCGTGCTGATCGGATGACATCGCCATCGCGTCTGTCATGGCTTTCATCACCGCCTGTTTACGATCGGCGCTGAGACCTGGATTCAATTTGAGGAGTTGTCGCCAAGCAGCAAGTGCGCCTTTGCTGTCGCCCTTTCCCTGTAGTTTGATCACGCCTAGATTGAACAGCGCGTTCGGATCTCGAGCGTTGTCGGAGAGGGCCCGATTGAGCTGCTCGATCGCCCTGTCGACATCACCATTGCGGTAGAGACTGACCGCGAGCCTGGTCCGGAAGCCGACGTTTGATGGGTCAAGATCGACTGCCTGCCTGTAATAGGTCGCGGCTTCGCTGAAGCGATGCGTTGTGTGATAGAGAGCGGCTATCTGGGTGAGCAGAGCGGTGTCATTGGGATTGCTTTTGAGATTCTCGAGTAGAGGCGCGGCCTGGCGATCGGAAATTTGCTTCAACTCTTCAAGAGAGTGCGGATGGCCTGACGGCATGGAAGCGTGTGGAGACTTGAGAGTCGCCATCTGTTGGGCCGGAACGGCGAGCTGCGAGCTGTGCAGAAGGTATCCAACTCCCAAACCTGCGGCGAGGCAGATGATGGCCATCGCGTAGACGTGTGAAGCGTGAAGTGTCGAAGGCGCAACGGCTGGTTCATCGCTCATGCGAGAGTACTCCCGGCAGATCGCGCGCGAAGAAACTGATGTTCGGGCGCAACACCATGCTTGCATGCACGTTTTCGGCCGAAGCGAAATTCGACGATGCAAACGGTGGTTGTCTGGGACGAGTAGAGCAGAGGACACACCTCGATCAAGTGATTCCAATCACATTGGTTTGCTTTGGTCGCGACCAGAAGTCATTCGCGTCACAGTGCGCGACTGCGAACAATGACCGAATTGTGACGCAGGTCACTAAAAACGTGGGGCTTTTCACCAATCGTGTGTGCGAGAACTCTCATCATTTCGAGTGCATTGGAGATCGAGTGTGCATGTTCCTGGAGGCTGAAGGAAATCAACTCTCGATCCAAGAAGGAATTACGATCCCACTTTCGAGTCAGGGAACGCCGAACAAAGAACGGTACTCGACGTGCACGATCCTTCACAACTGAGCTGGAGACGAGGCGGGTCAAGTCGAGGCGAAAGTTCAGACGATTCGGGAGTGCGCACTAGGAGGCTCCACGCAAATGAAAAAAATTGCTCTAATCGCTTTGATAATCGCGGCAGGCGCAAGTTTCGCGACCGCCCAGATTAAGAATCCGACGTCCGACGTTTTGGGCGCCCACCTCAACTATGGCCGCGGCTGTACGGCTTGTCACGCACCACACAGCGGCGTTTACGGGAACGGCAACGCCAAGACCTCAGATTCGTCTTCGGGCAACCTTGCACTCTGGGGCGAAGATGTTTCCAGTCTGTATGGAAAGACAATCACGTCGGGCCAGAGCGAGCACGGAAGTTTTGTGGAAACCTTGCCCGGCACAATGGATGCTTCGAGGCCAGATACTGCTGGACTGCTGATGTGCCTGAGCTGCCATGACGGCAACTACGCGACAGGCGCCATGATGAAGAACGTTGTATATGAGACGCTGCCGAGCACCTACGGCACATCCAACCAGATTCCGACGTTACTCGGAAACGACAAAACGGGCACGAACAACTATCTGAACGATCACCCGGTCGGCATCAACGCAGTGATCGGCTGCGGCGGCACATATGACTGGGACTGCAACATCAGCGCAAGCGGCAAGGTACTGATGAATGGCCCGGCTTCTTCGCAGTTCGTGCAGAATTATGGTTTCTTTGTCAGCCCGAAGCCATATCTGAACCAGCCTACGGTTATGTGCACCACCTGCCACAATCAGCACCTGATGAACGTGGTGAAAGTAACCAATGGTGTCACGTTTACCGGTAGCGGAGCGACTGGCACAGTCAGCGGAAACTCGGGACTTCCAAGCGGCAATTACGCGACGATGTTCTTCATTCGCGCTCCTTACAACCCGGCCAGCACAACCGGAGGCAGCAACCAGACCGCACAATTCTGCCGCCAATGCCACGGCGCTGAGGCGAACGAAATGAACGGCGGAGGAGCACTTCCAACAGTCTTCTAGGTTCTTTATGCATGAGGGGAGGAGGAGACTTTTCCTCCCCTTCCTTTTCTAAGGTGAGGTCGAAATGAAATTTAGAATTACATTCCTCAGTTTTCTTCTGGCAGTGGTGTCGGTCGTTTCGGCCCAAGTCACATCGCACACTCCCACGGTATTCAAAAACGCGCCCGGCACGTCGGCGGCGGTTGCTCCCAGGGCAGCGGATCTCGCACCGGTTGCTCGTGTGAACGGATCCACATTAACGAGAGCGGATCTGGTTCGCGAAGAGTACACGATTTTTCCCTATGCGAAGCAACACGGCGGAGGGATTCCAAAAGAGTTTGAGAATCAAATTCGCGACGGCGCGATGAAGATGATCATCTTCGAAGAACTCGTCTACCAGGAAGCACTGAGGCGCAGAATGACAGTTCCGGCTCAGCAGCTTCGTCACGCAAAAGCGGATTTTCGAAAACAATTTGCCACGCCAGGCGAGTTCGATGCGCTACTCCGGACGGAGTTTCATGGATCGGTTGCGCAGCTGGACGAAAAGATCAGGCGGTCCCTTCTGATTGAGGCTTTGCTCAAGAATGATGTCGAAGACAAATGCGCAGTGACTCCGGTGGAAGTGAGTTCGTTCTACGCAAAGAACCCAGCACGATTTCATCACTCGGAGACCTTCCGGTTCCAGACCATCTCTGTCCTTCCGCCAGCCAATGCGACTGCCGAACAGTTGAAAGAAGGCCTGGCGCTTGCTCAGAAAGCGCTTAAACAGGCGAAAGCCACGAAGACGGCAGAGGACTTCGGATTGCTGGCCGAGAAGATCTCGGATGACGACTACCGCGTGATGATGGGCCAGCACAAGCCGATGGCGGCGGAAGAACTGGCGCCTCAGGTCGTCAAAGCATTGTTGCAAATGCACCCAAATGACGTCAGCGACCTGATCCGGGTCGAGAACGCCTACACCATCGTCAGACTGCAGGAGCATACGCCGGCGGGACGTGCGAAGTTCGAGGAAGTAAAGGCACAGTTAACCAAAGAGCTGAAGGAAGGAAAGAGAAACCGGCTGCGCGCGAACCTGGATGCGAAATTGCGACAGAACGCAAAGATCGAAGAAGTGCGCGGACTCTGAAGGGAACGCTGGCTACTCAACGAGCAGGCTGAGGAGAAGGCGGCAGGTAGTGGAGAGGTCAATACGATTTACGGCAGTGGTTGTCGCTGGCCTTCTGTGGCACAGTGTGACACTCAGCGCGCAACTGAAGCTGGGAGAGACGAGTTCGCGAGCCAACGGGTCCATATCATCGGGATATAGCGCTACCTATGGCAACTCGATCCAGTCGAGCCACGGCTGGAGCGTGGGAGGCGCTGGCACGCTGTCAGGGTCTTACCACAGCCCGAACTTCCTCTCGTATAACTTCTCTCCATACTTGAATCAATCGCGTTCGAACTCAAATTTTCAATCCATTTCGAACGCGAGCGGAGTGAACCTGAGCACGAACATTTTCGGGGGGAGCAAGTTCCCTGGTTCCATCAGCTATTCGAAGGCATATAACAGCGACGGCAATTATGGGATTCCCGGGCTCGCCAACTATGTAACACATGGGAGCAACCACATGTTCGGCATCAACTGGAGCGAGCTGCTTGAGGGGAAGCCGACATTTTCAGCCGGATATCAGACGGGAGGGAGTCGGTATTCGGTTTACGGATCCCAGGACAGTGGAGTGAATTCGTTCCGGTCGGTGAATCTACATTCGAATTATCGATGGGAGGGGTTCGGTCTCGGTGCATTCTACGTTTACGGAAACAATCACGCGATGGTGCCACAGCTTGGTACTGGCGAGATGCTGCAGACACACACGAATACGACAGTCTATGGGTTGACGGCTTCGCATCAGATTCCGCTCAAGGGGTCGGCATCCGGTTCAATCAACCGATCGAACTGGAAGAGCGAATTCCTGGATTACAACTCGTCGGGAACCATTGACACCGTCAACTCCTCCGCCGGAATCCATCCATTTCAGAAACTGACAGTGACTGGAACGGTGAACTATTCAGATAATCTTTCGGGGCAACTGGTGCAGTCGGTGATATCAGCGGGGGGAGTGGCGTCGGGGATCAATACGGACCAATCTTCGCATTCGCTCGACCTGATGGCGGTGGCGACGTATGCGGCGTCAGCAAGCCTGCAAACGTCAGGATCAGTGGAGCACAGAACGCAGTCATTCATGGGGCAGAACTATGGAGTGACCTCTTACGGCGGTGAGGCGGTGTTCACGCACGGTTTGCTGAATGGGACGTTCAACTCCGCCCTCAGCATCATTGCAAATCAGTCGATGCCAGCAGGCTCTGACACACTTGGAATGACTGCTTCGGAGAGCTATTCGAGCATCGTGATGGGGTGGCATGTAGCGGAGTCGTTCAGCTATGCTCAGGACGCGCAGACGCTTCTCGTCACATACACGAATTCGTTTTACAACTTCTCAGGCAATGTGCGCCGTAATTGGGGCCAGTTTAACGTGAGCGCGGGGGCCGGCGGATCGCGAACAGCGCTGACAGCGCAGCCGGATACGGCAAACAGCAGCGAGAGCTACACGGCGAGTATGGGTTATGGCAGGTTTCTGGCTGCCACAGCAAGCTATTCGAAGGCCGACGGGCAGGCGCTGGCCACGGGTTCAGGACTAGTCGGTTCGCCGATACCGACACCAGTGCTGCCATCCGATCTGGTGAGCCTGTTTGGAGGAAGGAGCTATTCGGCCAGCCTGTCGAGCACGCCGGTGAAGCATTTCATTATGTCGGCGTCGTATGCAAGGTCCATAAACAATACCGTAAGCAGCGGCGTATTTTCCGCCAACAGTAACGCCCAGTTCAATACACTACTGCAGTACCAAGTCAGAAAAATGAGTTTTATCAGCGGGTATTCGCGGTTGCAGCAAGGATTCAGCGCAGCCAGATCGCAGCCGGAGATTCTTTCTTCGTACTATATGGGGCTATCGCGGTGGTTCAACTTCTTCTGAAGCGACGGATCGTGGTGACAGCCGCACTGTGCGGAATGATGCTGGCTGCATCAGCATGGGGGGCGGGTAAACCGAAGACTGCCCGACCCGGTGAGATGTGGCATCTTTCTCTGGATGGCGGTCGGAGCTTGACATGGCAGCAGAGCTTCGGGTCTGAGTCGCAGGTAAAAGCGAGTCGCGGCTTCTGGACCAAGCTGGTCGATGTGGTTGCGGGTGCGCCCAACTTCAAGTTTCTCGTGCGGCCGTACAGTGTCATCACGGATTCGAAGGGGCGAGTCATTGTCACAGATCCTGGAGCCTCGGGAGTGCACATCTTTGACTTCGGGCAGAAGAAGTACAAGTTCATCGAGCGCAGAGAGAAGAGTAGAGATGCCATGCTCGCACCGCAGTGCGTTGCGGTCGACGCGCAGGACAATCTTTATGTGACGGATTCGGAGTCGGGGAAAATATTCGTTTTTGAGCCGAACGGAAAGTACCTGCACGCGATCGGGAGCCTGAAGGGTGGGGAAGGGTATTTCAAGCGGCCCACAGGGATTGCGGTGGACTCAGCCGCACAACGAATTTACGTGAGCGATACTTTGCGAGACGCCGTGTTTATCCTCGACCTGCAGGGGAACGTGCTTAACCAGTTTGGGAAGGCAGGGCAGGGAGACGGCGAATTTAATCTTCCAACGGAGCTGCGTCTGAGCGGACAAGAGTTGCTGGTCGTCGATTCGATGAACTTCAGGGTGCAGGCGTTCGATCGGGAAGGGAAGTTCCAGTTTTCGATCGGTAAGCCTGGCGACACAACGGGAGCGATCTTCCGACCGAAAGCCATCAGCGTTGACTCAGAGAGCCACGTTTACGTTGTGGATGCTCTCTGGGGAGTGGTGCAGGTATTTAATCGCGAGGGACAATTGCTCTACTACTTTGGCGCGAAGGGAACGCATGCTGGCGAGTTTCAGTTGCCCTCCGGACTGTTCATCGACCATGATGATCGTGTCTACGTAGTGGACTCATTCAACCGTCGTGTGCAGGTGTTTCAGTACGCCGGTCTGAAGAGTGCAACTGGAGGTCAATGAGGGTGTGGCCCAAGGTGCTGTTGGCCGCGCTGCTGCTCCTGACAAATGCGGCAGCAGGGGCTCAGATCACGGGCGACGCGCTCGGGGTACATAACCTCGGGCCCGGGAGTTCATCGCCTGTGACAGGCGCCAGACCGGACGCATGCGCCTACTGCCATGCTCCGCACTCCGGTCTAAACGTTGGGTTATGGAACCAGCAGCTCACCACCCAGAATTACAACACCTACACCAGCAACTCGGAGAAGAATCAGACCACACAGCCAGTTCTTGGCAGCGTTAGCAATCAGTGCCTCAGCTGTCATGACGGTACCGTAGCTGTGGGAGCGACCGTGGCATATGGGCAGGTAGTGACACGTGGCGTAATGAATCCTGCCGATGTCTTCGGGAGCAACATGCAGTCTTCGCATCCGTTCAGCCTGGCACTTCCATTGCAGGACAGCATTGATTTGGCTGCATCGCTCGTTGCGAGCGGAAAGACGGCTGATCCGACTGGAGCTGTAAAGCTGATCAATGGCAACGTCGAGTGCAGTTCTTGCCACAATCCGCACGTGCAGGCGAAAGATCCGGTGTCTCTGAACTTTCTTGTGAAAGACAGTTCCGGCGGACAATTGTGCCTCGCATGTCACGATCCGACCCGAACCATGAGCGGCCAGGTGAATCCCCTATCCGATTGGGGGACGAGTATTCATGCGCTTTCAACTGCGAAGATCTCGCCGGCAGCAAAAGCTGGAAGTTATGCGGCTCTGGCAGGAAATGCGTGCGACTCCTGCCACGCACCTCACAATGCGAGCGGGCCGGCGCGGCTGCTTCGCGGGCAGAACGAGCAGGACTGCATTGCTTGTCACAACGGGGGGACGAATATCTCGCCGATGCCGGCATATTCAAACGTATTTGCAGAGTACGCAGCGCCGAAGGTCGGACACCCATTCCCGGCCTCAACGAGTCAGCACGATGCCACAGAGAGCGTTCTGCTTACCAATAATCGCCACGCAACCTGCACCGACTGCCACAACGCCCATGGCGCGCAGCAAGTAGCGACATTTCCGCCTGCGCCGGCTATCCGAATCTCACAGAAGAACATCGCGGGTGTAAGTGCTGCGGACGGAACAACGATACTGACGCCTGCTGTGAATCAGTTTGAGAACTGTCTGCGCTGCCATGGGACGAGCGCTGGGAAGCAAGTGCTTCCTGTCTACGGGTATTTCGCGGTACGTGCCGTGGTTGCTGGAGATCCATTAGATCTGATCCCGCAATTCGCGCAGACATCACCGTCGAGCCATCCGGTGACCCATCCGCGAAGCAGTGTTCTACCGCAGCCAAGCCTTTTAGCGAATATGCTCAATCTGGACGGAATCACGCAGGGTCGAGCAATGGGTACGCAGATCTTTTGCACGGATTGCCACAACAGCGATGACAACCGGGAATCTGGCGGAACAGGTGCAAGTGGTCCGCATGGTTCGCGATGGACGCACATCCTAGAACGCCGCTATGAAATGAGCCAGGCGACCGTCCCGGGCGGCCTGATCAACAATCTGTTTCCGAACCCAGATCTGAGTGTGAATGGGCCTTATGCGCTCTGTGGAAAGTGCCATGATCTACAGAACCAGGTCACGAAGAATACGAGCTTCAATGATCACGCAAATCACATCAACGCGGGCATGAGCTGTTCTGCATGTCATACCTCACACGGGATGGGGTCGACAACGGGACAGCTGAGCGGAGAGCGTCTTGTGAACTTTGATGTGAATGTAGTAGGTCCGCTCCCAGGCAGCCCGATTTCTTACACCAGGGCTACGAATTCGTGCACTCTGGTTTGTCACAACGTGAAGCACACCGGCTCGTCTACTGGAACGGTCGTAGGTCCGAATTGAGCAGTTGAGCGCAGAGCCTTAGAAGACCGTTCCGGCAGAACTTCCATTCATCTCGTTCGATTTGTCACCATGACACTGACGACAGAACTGTGCGGTCTGGTTAGACATCTGATTTGTGTCTTTCGGGTTGTAGGGAGCGCGCAAGAAGAACATGGTCGTGTAGTTTCCCGGCGGCAAACCCGAATTGGAGTTCTGTGTCACTTTAACGACGTTCATTACATGGGGATCGTGGCACGTTGTGCAAACGATGACCGCCCGATTGTTGTGAACGCCGGGCTTGATGAAGAAGCCGTAACTGGTAACGAAGTGGCTTGAGTTCGCGCCGCGCATGGAGATGACGCCGTTGACTTCAGCGCAATCCCAGCGTGCACCTCCACACTTGAGTGTCGCGTTGAGACCCATGGGATGCTCATGTATATAGCTACCACCCCTGTTGCCGCCGCTGCCAATAAGCGTGGGAACTTGTGCGCGACTGCCGTATGAAGTCGGCAGAGTTTCATACACTCTGTTTTTCATCATGGCGGCTGGGGCAAAATTGCCGTCATGACAGCTAAGGCAGGTAAGCATGCCAGCGACATCGGGCGTGTCGGCGGACATGCTTGCAGGTAGAACTTCGACGAACTTGCCGCCGCCGGTGGCTATCGTTCTACCGTAGAGGCTGGTAGCGTCTTCTCCCCAGAGTACGAGACCGCGCGAGGACGATGCATCGGCAGATCTCGCTTTACCATTGCCTGCTGAACCGCTATGAGGGGAGTGACATGCTGTGCATCCTCGACCGTAGTTCAGGTGGGCACCAAGGACGTCGGTATTGCCAGTCGAGATCTGTGCAGCAGCGACGGCGCTGATGGAAATGAGTGACCATGCAAAAAACAGCAATCGGTTCATGAAACGAGGCCTCGTGTTCTGCTTCTTTATCGGCAGAACTCGAGTCTTGTTGAAGAAGAAACCGATGGTCTTGCAAGGTACATGGTGATACAGAACACCAAAAGTGGGCGAACTAACCCTTCAGTGCTGTGGCCTTGGCTCGCGTGCTTGAGATGAAGGCATCAACTTCTGAAAGTCCGGGCTTCAACGAACTGAGATTAATGTCTACGTTGGAGAGAGCTCCCGTCAACGCTGCATTGGCTAAGGCGACTGCGGTGACGAGATCGGAAGCCATATTTGGATTTGTGATCGGCTTTAACGCTTCGGCGATCTGCTTCGTCTCGGCAGCATGCTCAGCGACTCCCAGAGGGACGCTGGTTGCATGGCGGAGTGCAGCATTCACGCCAGCACCTCCGTCATCGGTTTCGCGAGCGGCGCGGTAGGCTTTCATAACCAGGTTGAAGGACTCGGCATCAGAGTCGATCGCCGCTTTCAGTTCTTCGCGCAGAATAGCAAGCCGCGCGATCGCTCCGCTGAGCTCGGATTCGTATTGAAGGTATGCTTTTTTGCCGCGCGACATGGATGCGACCATGTGGGCGAGTCCTGCGGCCATGGCTCCGCTTGCAGCGGATGCGCTTCCTCCTCCCGGAGTGGCAGTAGGGGCGGCAAGTTGCTCGATGAAGGGCTCGACCCCGGCGCGAAGGCCCCCGACGGCCATCTTGCCGGACATGACAGCGGTCAGGCGGTTCTCCAGGATGAGCGATGAGTCGAAGTTTTCAACCTGCAGAAACCACTCTGCAGCCTGTTCTAAGGCAGATTTGGGTATAAGCCCAACAATCTCGCTCGATACCGGCACCGCGCCGTAGCGGGCCGCCTCACGTTTGACGAGTTCGAAGACGCGGTGAATAGGTGTCTGTTCGAAGTCGGTGAGGTTCATGGAGACCTGAGCCATGCCGCGGACGAGGAACCCTGCGCCTTTGACAAAGCGCATGCCTCCGGAGGAAAAGCGAACGGCTTTGGCGACTTTCTTTGCGATGTCGACATCGGCGGTGTTGAGGAAGATGTTGTAGGCGATGAGGAATTTGCGTGCGCCGACCACGGTGGCTCCGGCAGTCGGATGAACGCGCGGTTCGCCGAAGTCGGGACGGCGGGCGGGGTTTGTGGCGATCTCGGCGCGAATGCCTTCGAACTGGCCGCGGCGGATGTTCTCAAGGTTCTGGCGTTCTGGTGAGACCGCGGCGGCCTCGTAGAGGTAGACGGGAATCTCGAATCGTTTCCAGATCTCTGCGCCGACGTGCTTCGCCATGGCGACGCAGTCTTCGATCGTGACGCCTTCGATGGGGATAAACGGAACCACATCGGCGGCGCCTATGCGAGGATGCGCACCCTGATGCTGCGTGAGGTCGATGAGTTCGGAGGCCTTGCCAACACCGCGAATGGCAGCTTCCTGGATGGCTTCACGCTCACCGACGAGGGTGATGACGCAGCGGTTGTGATCCGCATCCATCTCTCGGTCGAGGAGGTAGACGCCGGGAATCTTCATCGCCCCGATGATGGCATCAACCTTCGCCTTATCGCGGCCTTCTGAGAAATTGGGAACGCACTCTACTAATGTGGTTGGCACGAGAAGAAGGATAAATCAGGGGAGTGCTGCCTAACGTGGAATCAGCCGCCTATAGCACCTAGACGGGGCGTCCAAGAGCCAACCAGATCCCTTCCATTACGAGATAGACGGCGAAGGCCCACTGATATGGGCGAGATGGCTTTGCGCAACGCTTGTCATAGGCGATTAACGCGAGGAGAAGAACGTCAATGAGATTCAAGCAAATCGTTTGCGAGGATGATTGCCGCAGGTTGAACCAATACCCCAACGTTCTTGCCAGTCCAGCCGGCATAACCACCAGGGCAATGCAGATCATGTACCGCATGTGCGCTGCGACGTTTCGCTGGCGGATTGACGAGAGCGCCAAACCATAGAGGCATCCCAGGAGGAGCAGTTGGACAGCCGATAGGAATTCATCATTGCGTGCGGCTGATCTCGATGCGCCGTCCGCGAGGTGTTCGTGGTACTCCTTCCAAAGCATGGCGACCGAGAAGATCAGGATGAAGGGCATCAGAACGGTAGTGAGCTTCCCAAGCCTACGGTGGGTAGCAAATGCTTTGTATCGAATCGCTAGCGGCTGAAAGACCAGCAGTGCGAGAAAACAGAAAAGCAGAATTGCGTGAATTTGAACCGCCGCGGTTATTGTCGCGTCAAAATGCGGGAACTCGGCGAAATAGGGGATCCAGAAGCCCGCGACGAAGATTGGAACAAGGGCAAGCAGAACATATCCGACATTACGGTACGCGCGTTCCATAGCCCGTCGGCACCCCTCGATACTGGAGTTACGCCAGCATACAGAACGGATATCACGCTGAAAAGAACTTCAGATCTGTCGATCTCCGACTCGAACACACGATCGCCGTCGGTAGTATTCTCAAGTTGACAATTTGCAGGAGCTTTATCATGACTACCGCGACCTCTCCCGTAATCCAAGCTCCCCGTGGCACGCAACTTCGCTGTAAAGGCTGGCAGCAGGAGGCGGCGCTTCGCTGCCTTATGAACAATCTCGATCCCGAGGTGGCGGAGCGGCCGGCAGATCTTGTCGTATATGGCGGAATTGGGCGAGCGGCGCGCAACTGGGAGTGCTTCCACGCGATCGTTCGAGAGTTGGAGCGGCTCGGGCCGGAGGATACGCTGCTGGTTCAGTCGGGCAAGCCGGTGGCGGTGTTTCCGACGCACGAGATGGCTCCGCGGGTGATCATCGCGAATTCGAACCTGGTGGGGAAGTGGGCAACATGGGAGCACTTCCATGAGCTCGATCGCAAAGGCCTGATGATGTATGGGCAAATGACGGCTGGTTCGTGGATCTACATCGGAACGCAGGGGATTCTGCAGGGGACCTTTCAGACATTCGCGGCGCTGGCGGAGCGACACTTCGGGGGTTCGCTCAAGCACAAACTGGTGGTGACAGGCGGAATGGGTGGAATGGGCGGAGCTCAGCCGCTGTCGGTAACGATGAATGACGGGGTGGTGCTGGTAATCGAGGTAGATCGGCACCGAATTGAACGGCGGTTGGAAACGCGCTATTGCGACACGATCAGCGACGATCTGGATGAGGCCCTGAAGCTCTGTGAAGCGGCGCGGCGGGAAGGGCGAGCGCTCTCTGTGGGCCTCGTGGGGAACTGTGCGGACGTGCTGCCGGAGATTGTGCGGCGCGGTGTGCATGTAGATGTCGTTACAGACCAAACGAGCGCTCACGATCCGCTGAATGGGTATGTGCCGCAGGGAATGACGCTGGCAGAAGCGGCAGAGCTGAGGAAGCGCGAACCGGAAGAATACGTTCGCCGGTCGACCGCGAGCATGGTGACGCACGTGGATGCGATGCTTGCGCTGCAGCGGGCCGGCGCGGTGGTGTTTGACTACGGGAATAACATTCGGAGATTCGCCTTCGATGCCGGGTGTGCGGATGCATTTCTGATTCCGGGATTTGTGCCGGAGTATATTCGCCCACTGTTCTGCACGGGCGCAGGGCCGTTTCGGTGGGTTGCGCTATCGGGAGATCCGAAGGATATCGATGTAACGGACGACCTGGCGCTGGAGCTTTTTCCTGACAACGAGATCCTGAAGCGCTGGATGAAGTTAGCCCGCGGAAGATTTGCTTTCCAGGGATTGCCTGCTCGGATCTGCTGGCTGGGTTATGGCGAACGGGCCCTGATGGGTGAAGCCATCAATGACCTGGTGAAGCGCGGAATCATCTCGGCTCCGGTGGCAATTGGACGCGATCATTTGGACACGGGATCTGTGGCAAGTCCGTACCGCGAGACGGAGAAGATGATGGACGGATCGGATGCTGTGGCGGATTGGCCGCTGCTGAACTTTGCGCTGAATGCGGTATCGGGTGCGACTTGGGTGAGCTTTCATCATGGTGGTGGAGTGGGCATGGGATTCTCGCTGCATGCGGGTCAGGTTACGGTGGCAGATGGGACGGAGATGGCGGCGCGAAAGATTGCGCGGGTGCTGAATAACGATCCCGGAATCGGAGTGGCGCGCCATGCGGATGCGGGTTATGGGTTGGCGCAGGAGACGGCGCGGGAGAAGGGGATTCGTATTCCGATGGCGGAGAAGTAGGCGTGAACACTGCGACAGCGATCGTCAACATCGGCCAACTGGTGACGCTTGTCGGGCCGAAGCGGCCGCGCGTCGGCAGGGAACTCAAGGATCTTGCCATCCTGGAAGACGCGGCAGTCCTTATCGCGAATGGTCAGGTCGCGGACATCGGAGAATCCTCAAAGCTCAGAAGCCAGATCTCAAGAGACACGGTTGTCATCGATGCAGAGCGTCGGTGCGTCACGCCAGGATTCGTGGACGCGCATACGCATCTTGTTTTCGCGGGAAATCGGGCGGCGGAATTCGAGCAGCGGATTGCGGGAGCGACTTACCAGGAGATTGCTGCGGCGGGTGGTGGGATTCTGAAGACCGTGGCGTTGACGAGGGCGGCGAGCGAAGACGAGTTGCTCGTTGCGGCTCGCCAGCATCGAGACTGGATGTTGCGTGGCGGGACGACGACACTTGAAGCCAAATCTGGATACGGGCTGGATCGTGACACTGAATTGAAGATGCTGCGAGTTCTGCGCCGACTGAATGAAGAAGGGCCGCTTCGAGTTGCGCCGACTCTGCTGGCGGCTCATACGGTTCCGCCAGAATATGCGAGCGGTCGTGCTGAGTATGTGAAATTCGTGGCAGACGAACTGATTCCGGAAGTTGCAGGTGCGCGCCTGGCGCAATACTGCGATGCATTCTGCGATGATCATGCGTTCTCGGTTGAAGAGACACGGACGGTGCTGACTGCGGCCCAGCGGAATGGACTGAAGCTGCGTGTGCATGCGGAGCAGTTTCGGTCAGGTACAGGCGCTGATCTCGCGGCAGAACTAGGTGCGAATACGGCTGATCATCTGGAGACAGCGACGGATGAGTCGCTGGAGAGGCTGCGGGCAGCTGGCGTTCAGCCGGTGCTTCTACCTGGGTCGGTGTTCGCGTTGAGTAGAAGCCAATATCCGCCAGCACGGAAGATGATTGAAGCTGGATTGGCGGTTGTGATTGCCACGGACTTCAATCCGGGATCGTCTCCGGTACCATCGATGCCGTTTATGTTGTCGCTGGCATGCGTGGAGATGCGGCTATCGCCTGCGGAGGCTCTGACTGCTGCGACCATCAACGCAGCATATAGCCTTGGAGTTGGTGATCAGGTCGGATCGCTTGAGGTCGGGAAGCAGGCCGACTTTCTTATTCATGAGTTTACGGATTACAGGGAAATTCCATATTTCATTGCTGCGCCCATGAGACCGCGTGTTTTCATTGCGGGACGAGAAGTGACTCGCTGATCGTCGAGATTCCCCTTCAGGCGATCATGGCTTCACGTCGCGCCCTGCGCCGTTCTGCTGTGAAGATGGCGATCCCGAAGCCGAGCTGAATTAGGGTTGCTCCCACAACCTTGATCACTGCCAAGCCTTTATTGGGCTGGTCGGCTCCTGGAAAGAGCGAGAGCACGATCGTGACTGAAGTGGCGAGGAAGCCTACGAGGGCTAACGCGATGGCGACAGGTTTTTTGCCAGGCACGCGGCGAACATTCGGGCTCGCGGGCTCGTTTTGCAGCTTGATCATGGATGCGAAGAGCAGCAGGTACGGTATGAAGTAGCAGACTACTGCCATGCTGACGAGAACGTCGTATGCGCCGCGCACGCTGGTTCCTGCCTGACCGAGGATTGCGACGAGGACGCTGGCTGCTCCGTAGACCGCGATGGCAACCCAAGGTGTGCGATAGCGCGGATGGATCGAGCCGAAGACCGGCGGAAGATAGTGGTCAATGCCTGCGACGAAAGGAAGGCGCGAGGTAGAAGAAAGGTTCGCGGCAGTGGAGCCGATGGTGTTGATGCCGACCAGCAATGCTGTTGGAAGCAGAACCCATCCGAGGCCGAGGCGATCGCTGAGAGCGTGCACTCCGTAGACGAAGCCTTGCAGGCCGCTGACCGCATCGCTGGGGAGTGCGACGAGAAGAGCGGTGGTTCCTCCGATGTAACCAGCGGTGACGACGATTCCACCTACCAGAATCGCCCAGGGGATTGTCTTGCGGGGATTCTGGATCTCGTCGCCCATCGCGCTGCCTGCTTCAACACCGCCGAATGCGAAGAAGACTCCTGACCAGAAGACAGCGTTATCGAGCGAGAGATGTGGCGTGAGGGTTGCAACAGTGAAATGCGTGGCAGAACCGAATCGATGCCAAGAGACAGCGGCCATCAAGGTAAGTAAAGTGAGCGGCACAAGGCTGCCTATCGAGCAGATGTTGTTGAGCCACTTGCCGGAGTCGACACCGCGAATGTTGAGCAGGACCGTGATGGACAGCCAGAATGCTGCAAATGCCATGAAGTAGAGCGGACTGCTGCCGAGCCGGTCTGCCCTGGGGCCGAAGGGGATGAGCACGGAGGCAGCGCCGAAGTAGAGAACGCTGGCGAAAAACGGGAGGTTGCTCATCCAGTACATCCAGGCCGCGATGAAGCCAGGGAAGTCTCCGAAGGCGCGACGCGTCCAGACGTAGATACCACCTTCATCGGGATGGCGGGAGGAGAGTTCCATGACACAGGCGGAGAGGGGGATGAAGAAGCAGGTGAGTGCTGCGAGCCAGATGACAAGGATGCTTGGACCTGCGGCGGCTGCGGTGGACGTCCAGCGCACATTGAGTGCGACAACGACGTAGAACAGCGCGAGGTCGCGGAAGCGAATGCCTCTTTTAAGTGCAGGGCTGGCTGCCATGTGGGTGGGAGCATAGCAGAGCAGGGCGCGCGGCTACCAAAGGAATCTGGCGAGGCAGGTGAGTGGGGGACTACACCGGTGGCACCTGGACACGAACTCGTGCAGGGGGGGCTATACCAGCGAGGAACTGGCGCGCTCAGCCACGGCGTCGGGAAAAGCGCAGGCACATGGTTGCGATCTTACGAACAATGAAGCAGTCTGGATTGTCGCGAGTTCAAAAAATGTCAGCCCTATCTCCATACAGCGCCCCCAAGAGAGGTACCCCCCACCCCCCATACTCTGCAAAGAAGATGCTCCGAATCAGAGGCTTACAAAATCTGATGCAGGTCAAGTGGCGCCTTTTCATCGGCTTGAAGCGCAGAATCTTGAGCGGTAAAGGTTTAGACGGCGGTGAGATTGCGTTGCGGAGAAAACATTGGACGGCGGGTTTTCACTGCGTTCAGGAAGCCTCGGGGTGGATCGGCCCAAGCTTCTTACTGTTTCCATTGTGCGCGAATTGGAGGAAATAGACTGCAACTCGAATTGAAGTATTTTTCTGGCTGAATGTGCGGTTTAGGACCAGACGGGGACTCGCTGGAACTTGACAGAAATGAGTGAGACGCCCGGAGAGCAGGATCGATTGATCGTTTACGACTAGCGACCGGGGCCCTGTTCAAGCGCTATTCACGGAATCAGAGCCTCCGGAAGTGTCCGCATCCCGTCGGGAGACATGCCAGTCTGTCACGATGTGGACGCGGCCAGGAGCGCTAGGCACTGTGCAATCAGGGAACTGACCAGCAAGGGAACGCGAAAGAATAGTGATCGGTTCCACGAGGCCTGGAGTTCTTGAGCATTGGCGAGGCATGCCCCGGCCTTTGCGGCAGCGGTTTGAACTCGATTGATCGGTTTTGCAAATCGAGAATATGTGATCACGAAGAGGACGAGCGCGGACAGCGACAAGAGGTACAACAAGCGCTGCTCACGTGTGGCCAGGACGGCGAGGAACGCGCTGGACAGGAGAGCCGAGATTCCCCAGATGGGCATCCGGGCGTCGGCGAACATGTGAAGGAAGCCCATCACTTCAGTTCCGGCAGAGGACGAAGCCAGTTTGAGAGCGGGACGGCCCACCGTCAGAAAGAACATGTCAGTGCCGAGTACAACCGCTGTGCTCAAGATGCCAGCGAGAGAGATCAACCAGATCGAGTGGTTCATTTTTGGTCTCCCTTTCGTTACCGTCCGCGCTCAGATGGCATGAGCCAGCAGGGCGCCTACAACAACCATCACCAGGCAGGTGACGCCATGAACACCGAAGGCCGTGGCTTTTCGCCCGCGAGACGCGAGAATGTTGGACATATCGCCGAACGGGATGATGGCAAAAACCAGCAGGACTATGCCTACTGTCCGGTCATCTCCGGCCAGCATGAGAGTCAGAACGACGAGACCTGAGGCGATGTCCCGAATTCCTTTAAGCCGCAACCATGCAAGCGTGTTCGAGTCGTCAGCAGGAGGATTGAGACCGAAACCGTGTAAGATCCGCCGGGGAGTTGCAATGTAGAAGGCCCCGATTGCGATGATGCCCAACGCAATGAGGGCCGCGATGATGAGTGGAACGGAGTGGAGCATGAATTCACCTCTGGGTCAGAAAAGCTAGCAACGCTAGATATGATCACTGGGCGGTGAGGGAAGATTCAGAGCATTGCTGTGGAAATCTAGCAGCGCTATTATTTATACATGGCGGAAAGAAAGGCAATCAGCCGGATAGCGGAGCGGAAGCTGCGGGACAGAGAGGCGCGGCGGGTACGGATCATCACCGCAGCCAAGGAGATAGCGGAGCGGGAAGGCTGGGCAAACGTAACGGTTCGCAGGCTGGCGGAAGAGATCGCGTACAGCCAACCAGTTTTGTACACTCATTTTGAAAATCGCGAAGCAATTCTTGCAGCCGTGGCGATTGAGGGTTTCAAAGAACTAGGAAAAGTTTTGGAGAAGGCAAGATTGGGAGCGAAGCGAGAGAGCGCACTAGAGCCTGTCGCCGTCGCATACCTGGAGTTTGCAGCGTCTTCTCCGGCGCTCTATGAGGTCATGTTCTCGGTTGGGCTTAATGTGCCGTTCGGTGATTCGGCTACTCCTTCGGAGCTTCGGTTCGGGTTTTCGCAGCTGTCGAAATTGTTTGAGGGAAGAACTTCTAATCCGGAGATCCACGCGGAACTTTTCTGGGCGGAACTTCATGGTGTTGCCGAACTGACAAGAACGAAGCGTCTTCCACGCAAGTATCAGAAAGAGCGGATGAGGGCGCTTGTGAAGCTTTTCGCCTCGAGGTGACTTGACGGCGTGGGTATCAGGAATGTGCATCGAGAGTCCTTGGGATGAGTTGCGGGCGTCGTCGGAGCCGCTTCCGGTTTCGCTGGCGCATCTGCTCGATAGCTTTTCAACTGTGGAGCCCGCATTGACAAGCATGTAAATGCAACCTGACCTGATCGCCCGCACAAGAACCCTCTACTATATGGAGCAATGAATCGCTGCTTGGTGAGGCAAAGGCAGAACATTACTCGAAGCTCTTTCCGCTTCAGAAGAATATTGAAAGGATCATGCAGATAATGGAGAACACCAGAATATTCAAGATGGCGTTCGCGAGCGTGTACCCGCACTATGTTGCCAAGGCGGAGAAAAAGGGGCGCACGCAGGCAGAGCTGCACGCCGTCATTCACTGGCTCACCGGGTACGACGAGAAGACGCTTCAGCAGCAGATCGATTCGAAGGTCGATTTCGAGACTTTCTTCGCGCAGGCTCCACGGATGAACCCAAATGTTTCCAAAATCACCGGTGTGATTTGCGGCTATCGAGTGGAGCAGATTGAAGACAAGCTCATGCAGAAGATTCGGTATCTGGACAAACTGGTGGATGAACTCGCGAAAGGCCGGCCCATGGAAAAGATTCTGCGGAAATAGGCAGTTCCGAGTCTGGTGAAAGAGCAGGGCGGGCAGGGTGCGCGAGGCGGTATGCTTTCGTGCATGGCTACTCAGAGTCGTGAAATACGTCTTGCCCGGAGGCCGCAGGGAGAACCGGGACTTGATTGCTTTGCGTTTGCAGAGATGGACCTGCCGGACCCGGGACCGGGCGAGGTGCTTGTCCGGAACCTTTACATGTCTGTAGATCCGTACATGCGGGGGCGCATGAACGAAGGCAAATCGTACGTGCCTCAGTTCGAGATCGGCAAGCCTCTGGAAGGCTCGGCGGTGGGACGCGTGATTGCGTCGCAGGACGAGAAGCTACCGGTGGGAACATTGGTCCTCAGCATGTACGGATGGCGCGAGGCATATGTGGCGCCGGGATTCGGGCTGCGCGTGATCGATAGTTCACTTGCTCCGGCATCCGCGTATCTGGGGATACTTGGCGTTACGGGATTGACGGCATGGGTGGGTCTGTTCACGATTGCGAAACTGAAAGATGGAGAGACGGTATTCATCTCCGCGGGTGCAGGGGCGGTCGGCAGCGCGGCTTGCCAGTTTGCGAAGATGCATAGGTGCCGCGTGATTGCGAGCGCGGGCTCGGAGGAGAAGCTGGCTTTTCTGCGGAACGAACTGAAGGTGGACTACGCCTTCAACTACCGCGACGGGGATGCGCGCGAGCATCTCGCGAAGGCTGCCCCGGATGGAATTCATGTTTACTTCGACAACACACAGGGGCCGCAACTCGAGGCGGCTCTCTATGCGCTGGCGCCGTATGGACGAGTGGCGATGTGCGGCGGGATTGCGGGGTACAACGTGCCTGTGCCAGGGCCACCGAACCTCATTCAGATGGTGGGCAAGCGACTGCGGCTGGAGGGATTCATCGTTTCGGATCACTTCAAGGAGTTGCCGGCAATGCTGGCCGAGGCAGTTCCGGCGCTCGCTGCGGGGAAGCTGGTGAATCGCGAGACGTTTGTGAATGGGCTCGATGCCGCGCCAGGAGCGTTTCTGGATCTTCTTCGCTCAGGGGCGGGAAACATTGGGAAGATGGTGGTGAAACTCGGAGATTGATCAAGACTGGTTGGACATCTGGGCATACAGGAGTTCAATCGCGGAGCCGATGACGAAGCCCCATGACCAGATTGGATAGTGCATGAAGCGGTCAGGCACCACGTAGAGGTCTCTTGCTTCGGCTAGAGGTGTGCCGGCGCGAAAGAGCTTCGCAGTCTGCTCGGCAATGTCGTCGAAGATGGCGAGTGTGGTGTTGATGGCTTCTTGTCCGCAGAGCTGACCGTGGCCCGGGACAAAGAGCGTGTCTTTGTCGAAGCCTGCGAAATAGGCGAGGGTATCGCGCCAGGCGGAGATGGATGCCTTGGGGTCGAAAGTGACGGGGTACTTGCCCTGGAAGAGCAGGTCGCCGGTGAAGACGATGTTCTGATCGGGGACGCGAACGATTATGTCGGTGCCGGAGTGACCGGGATGGTGCTCGAGGATTGCGGTAAGGCCGCCCAGGTCGAGGGTGAGAGGCAGTTCATTTGGGTCGAGCGGGCGGGTGGGCAGGCCGAGTTTGCTGGCCCTAGCAGAGGCGAGAATCTCATTCATTGCGACGAGATCTGATTTTGCATGTTCGCGTGCCAGGTCGGTTTTGGAGTCTGCGATGCGCTTCTGAAAAGGCGCGAGAATCTCTTCTCTGGATCTGCTTTGCATTGTTCCGTAGGTTTCGGAGATGCGCGTTGCCACGTCCGCCTGAGCCCAGAGTGGGATGCGTTGTGAGCGGTAGAACTGATTGCCCATCGAATGGTCGTAGTGGAAGTGGGTATCGAGGGCGGCTTTGATGGGAGCTTTGGTTGCGATGCGCAACGCGTCGTGCTGGAAAGAGGCCCCGACTGTGGAGTTGAATCCCTCGATGAGGAAGGCTGCGTCTTTGCCGACCAAGAAGCCGCCATTGCAGGTTGTCTGCGCGCCTTTGGATGGGTTAGAGATGGTGGCGTAGACACCGGAGCCAATTTGGCGTACCGAGGCAAAGCCGCGATCAATCAGTGGATTGGTTGAAACGCGTGACTCGGAGAAGATGGCTGGGGAATGAGCAGACAAGATCTTCGGCATCGCGCCCAGGGCGACGGAAGAGACGGCGCCAACCATGAAGTTGCGCCGCGATACGGAGGATGTGGAGTCGTGCATTACACCTTCGCTTTGACTAACGATAGTTCTAACTGAGCTGGGCAGCGAGTTTCTTCATTTCAGGATTTTCGAGGATCACTTCGCCAGTGTCGCGGCTGTGCAGGGCAATTTCTGCGGCGATGGAGCGGCCGAGCACCTGTTGATCGATGTTGCCGAATTTAGCGGGAAGGAGCTTTCCGAACCATCCTGCATAGGCCGGTGTGTGTGCATTACCGACGATGATGCCTGGGCGGAAGATGGCGAGGCGCTTGAAACCAATCGCGCGAACGGTGTCTTCTTTCATACCCATTACGCGGACGTAGCGGAAGCGGCTTCTAGCGGTGCTTCCGACGGCCGAAAGTAGACAGAACTGGGAGATTCCTGCGCTGTGACAGCCACGTGCGTACGCGCCGACGACACCCAGTTCGAGGCGCTTCAGTTCTTCTTCGGTCCAGCGCATGGATCCTGAACCAACGCCGACACAGCTGATGGCGCTCGCGGGACCATGATTAAGCACCTCGCGGGTGAGGGAGGCGGTGCGGTCGGAGAAGTCGGGCGCAGCGGTGTCGAGGACAATGTTGCGAATGCGGGATCGAGGCGCGGCAGGCTTGCGGGTGATCATGATGACTTCGCGGCATTCAGGGATGGCGAGTAGTTCGGTAACGGCGGCACTGCCGACCTGACCGGTACCACCGAGGATGATTGCGGCGAAGTTGCGGTTCATAAAGACTCTGTGCTGTTCGGAATCGTATCCCAATTGGATGGATCGGCAGCTGTGGCGCGGGGGTGTTTCGGGCGGCCCTCCAGGACGCGTGAAGATTTCTGTGTTTCGGTACCCAGGGTTTCACCCTGGGCTATCTTCGAATCTCCCTCCGGGAGAGTTGTGCTCGACGCGTTGTTGTATCCCAGGTCTCCAAAAGCGGGAGACCTGGGGCACCCACGAGTCTAAGCGCCAATCACATTGCCGTTCACGCGCTATTGAGGTCATTGAGGACGGCCATGGCGGCATTGCGGCCGTTGATGCCGATGACTGAGCCTCCGGGGTGCGTGCACGCTCCGCAGAGATATACGCCGGGCATTGGGGTGCGGGCGGAGAGGCGTTTGTCCCACATGTAGGCTGGAAGGCACTCGCCCTGAAAGATATGTCCGCCGGTGAGGCCGACTTTTTGCTCAATGTCGGGCGGCCCGAGGACTTGTGCGTCGAGAACGGCGGAGTCCGAGAGGCCGTCACCGATGTTGCTGCAGAAGCGGGCGAGGGATTTCATCGCGAGAGCGCGGACTTCGTCACGGCGCTGGTCCCAATTGCCGTTTGCGAATTTGTACGGCACGTATTGGGCGAAGACGCTCATGGTGTGCTCGCCGTGGGGGACGACGGAGGAGTCGTGGACGCTCTGGAAGTAGAGTTCGCACCAGAGGTAGTCGGGGAGTTCGCCCCTGCGCGCTGCGGCGTACCCAGATTTCCATTCTTCTTTGGTGAGGGGAGTGTTGACCTGGCCGTAGTGGTGGGCTTCGTTTGTACCGGGGTGGGCGGTGAAGTTGGGTAGTTCGCGGAGATGGACGTTGAGCTTGACGGTGCAGCCTTCGATGGGAATTTCTTCGACGCGGGCTCTCCATGCGGCATCTGCGGAGTCGCCGAGCATGGCGAGGGTGCGGCGCGGGTCGGCGTTGGAGATGACGATCGGAGCGGAGAGGCGGTCGCCGCCTTCAAGGAGAACGCCTTCGCCGGGGATAATCTGCGAGACGGGTAGGCCGGAGATGACGGTGGCGCCGGCTTCGCGAGCGGCGTCGCAGAAGTAAAAGGAGACCATGCCCATGCCGCCTTTCACGTATCCCCACATGCCGGGCATTCCGCCGAGGCGGCCAGAGGAGTGGTGGAAGCGAATGGAGGCGGTGCCGGGGTCGAAGGGACTGGCATTGGTTCCGATCACTCCCTGACCGAGCATTGCGATCTGCAGGCGCTCGTCGCGGAGATAGTGCTCAACCATCTCGGCCATGGACCAGTCGAAGAGGACAGAGCGGGCTTCGGGATCATTGCCGAGGCGGTCTTCGATCTCGTGGCGCGTGGGGGACTCGCCGATCCAAAAATCGCGTTTGGGATTGTTTTTGCCGCCGGGACGGAGAGCGTCGCGCAAGCGGCGAATGACAGCGCACATGGCATTCCAGCCGTCGACGTCGGCAGGGGAGAGCTGGCGGACGGCTTCGGCGCATCGAGTGTCGTCGTCCCAGAGTTGTACCGATGAGCCGTCGAGGAAGGGAACGAAGAGGCCGTTGACGGCAGGTGTCCACTGGAAGCCTCGGCGGGGCAGGTCGAGTTCTTCAACAACGAGCGGATGCAGCAGCCCGGCGAGATAGGCGCACGGAGACATTCGCACGCCGGGGAAGGGTTCCTCGATCGTGCACGCGCCGCCGACGCGCTGTCGACTTTCGATGACGAGGACACGCTTGCCGGCTCGAGCGAGATAAGCGGCGCAGGCGAGACCATTGTGTCCGGCACCGATGATGATGCAATCCCAGGGTTTCGCGGCGAGTTCGCGAACGGGCACGGGCAGGCCGATTTCACCGAGCACTGCGGCTGTGGGTGATTCCATGGAAGCTACGGTAACACCCGGCGTCACAGGCGAGCGGCCTCGAACCGACTCGTCGCTGGCGCAGGAGATTTTGGTCAAGCTGTTCAGGCGTCCGCTTCAGAACAAAATGCGTGACGGTCTCGAGTCAGTCTCTTCTACTCTTTGGCGAGTGACAATCCGGGCTGGTGTCGGCATGAGGAGGCCAGGCATGTCGGTTGAAGTTTGGTCGATGATCGGGGTTGGGATCGCCACACTGGCGGCGGGACTGCTTCTTGCCCTTCAACGCGTTCGTTCGGCATCAGGAGTGGATAAACTCATGGTGCTCGGTCCGGTGTTTGGCGCTGCGGCGCTCGCGGTGTTTTCCGCTGAGCATTTCACGGCGGCGCACGAGCTAATGCCCATTGTGCCGCGCTGGCTTCCGTACCCGTTGTTCTGGGTGTACTTCGTCGGCGCAGCGCTTCTTGCTGCGGCAATCAGTTTCATCTCCGGCAGGCACATGCGCTGGTCGGCACCGCTGCTTGCGTGGCTTTTCCTGATCATTGTTGCCACCGTTGATCTGCCCAACATGCGCCAGGGCGCGCATAGCCGCTTCTTCTGGATACTCACGGTGCGGGAGCTATCGTTTGCGGGCGGAGCCATGGTACTTGCAGGGAGTGCTTTCCCGTTTGCGAGCCGCGCAGGGGACGCTCTGAAGAATGTCGGGCGCATGATCGTGGCTCTGGTCATGATCTTCTATGGGATCGAACACTTTCTGTATCCGCGATTCGTGACGGGAGTTCCGCTTGCGAAGCCTGCTCCAACGTGGATGCCGGTGTTGCTTCCGTACTTCGTGGGATTGTCGCTCGTAGTGGCAGGGTCTGCTCTCCTGTTCCGTGCGAAGGTGCGAGTCGCGGCCGGGGGATGTGGACTTGTCCTTGTGCTGCTCACCGTATTCTTCTACGGCGCGATCTTCGCGGGGGACATTCGAGCGGGGAGGGCAAATCCCGGGCTGATGGTGGAAGACCTGAACTACATCTTCGACACGATGCTTTTTGCGGGAACTGTCTTGATGGCGGGGTTCAGCGCAGAGCGCGCCGTTGTGTCCGCCGCTGTAGAAATGCACGTCTTATCTCGAGAGCAGAACGCAGTCTGAAAGAAGCGTTCTCCTTTTCTGCCGGGCCAAGCTCTCGCTGAACAGTAAGGATCACTTAACGGTTATGTCGCCGTCGACATCGACGACGAGGGCGTCGCCCTGGATCTGCATGGAGTGAACTTTGAGGCGATCGAGACTGACTTTGTACCCGGAGGATGAGGTGGAACCATAGAGGGCTTTGCGGAGGAGCTCGGCAGCGTCGACTTTCATGCTGGACGGGACCTGACGGCTGAGAAACGGGGTGAGAAGGAAGTTCAACTCGCGCTGGTTGCTGACTCTGACGAGCTGGGTATCACGGAAGCCGATGGTCTCGCCTTCTCCGTAGGGAGCCATGGAGACTTCGGCCAGGGGAGAGAGGGAGATTCCGATGCAGGCCCCGCCGACTGACTTACCCATTCGGGCCCGCGTTTTAACTTTGACGAGAATACGATCCTGAACAAAGGAGACGTGAGCGTCGTCGGCGTAGACGGAGCATGCCGATCCCGGTGTGCCTTTGAGGTAGAAGCGGCGGTCAGGGGTGCTGAAGAGCTGCTGCTTGAGAGTTCGCTCGAGGGCGTCGCGGCTGACGCGCAGCTCGACGGCGGAGGCAGGGAGGGCCGTGGCGAGCAGCAGCAGAATGCCGCAACCGGCTGATCCCCAGATTTTCTTCATACGTTTATGGTGCCATCAACAGGGGTTCTCCGTCACGTAGGCCGCCCGAAGTGGCACAAATGGTGGATCTTGCGGGAGAATCCGCAAGCGTAACCCGGAGTAAGTCATTGGTTTTGTGTTACCTGGAAGAGAAGTTTCAAAGATGAAAACGATTAACTTTTTGCCTGTTAGCTATTGATTTTTATAGAAAATATCCCTAAAATAGGACCATAGATTCGCCTCAGGGCCACAAGGACCCCCAGCCAGTCGCCCGAGGTAGTTGGAAAGCAATCCCACTCCTTTCTGAGGAACAAAAAAACAAATGGCAAAGCGTAGAGGAAATCCGAATTGGGGCAAGCCTGAGCCCATCGGCCCAGTTGTACCCACCGTGACCTCCTTCGAACAGATCGTCAAGGAGTTCAAGCTGACCCCGGATCAGTACATCCGGTCCACCCGTCTCCGTGAGTGGGCCCGTCGGAATAAGAATTCCAAGTACATTCCCGAGGCTCTCCTTGAAGCATGGGGCTTTGAGATCGAGTCTACGTTGTAGATCTCTGGTTCAATCTCTGTCAACGTAACGCCGCCTTCGGGCGGCGTTTTCGTTGCCCGAAAGTAACAGCCTTTGCGAGTGCGGTCGCTATGCGCGAGAATGAAAGTTGTTCCTATGCCCGAAACCCAACGCACTTTTGAACCACCGTTCATCGATGTTCCGGGTGCCATCGCAGAGATCCGCGCGGGCCGCATGGTCGTGGTCGTTGACGACGAGGATCGCGAAAACGAAGGCGATCTGACGCTTGCGGCCGAACACGTTACCCCGGAGGCGATCAACTTCATGGCGCGCTATGGGCGCGGGCTGATTTGCCTGACGCTTACCGAGGAACGGGCCGACTATTTACGGCTTTTTCCGATGACTCAGCAGAATTCGTCGCGTTTTGGAACGGCATTCACTGAGACGATTGAAGCGCGTGAAGGGGTGACGACCGGAATTTCGGCAGCAGATCGGGCGCACACGATACGGACAGCGATCGATCCAAGGTCAACTGCCGCGGATCTAGCTCGGCCAGGGCACATCTTCCCATTGCGAGCGCGAAGAGGCGGGGTTCTGGTACGGGCGGGTCAGACAGAGGCTTCGGTGGATCTCGCACGAATGGCCGGGCTCAACGCTTCAGGCGTGATTTGCGAGATCATGCGCGATGACGGAGAGATGGCGCGCATTCCAGACCTGATTCCGTTCTGTGCCGAGCACAAGCTGCGCATCCTCACGGTAGCCGAGCTTATCCGCTACCGGCTGCGTAATGAGCGCTATATCGTGCGCTCCGGGGAGAGCCGGATCCAGACGAAGTACGGTGAGTTCCGCATGATTGCGTACGAGAGCGAGGTGAATGGAGGCGAGAGCCACATTGCGCTCGTGCGTGGGGATCTTTGTCCTAGTTGCCCAGCTTGCCATGAAGGATCGGCGAACGTTCCGGGTGATCCGCGAACGAATCGACAGCCTTGTTCGCATGCGGTGCTTGTAAGGGTACACACGCGGTGTACGGCAGGGGATGTGTTTGCTGCGGATTGCCGTTGCCGCGAAGTGCTGGACCAGTCGATGCGGATGATTGCGGAAGAGGGCTGCGGGGCGATTTTATATCTGCACAATACTTCGCGCGGGTTCGAGATTGACAAGAGTCCGGGGGAGACGCAGGCATTCGATATTGTGGGGACGGCGGTCCAGCCGGGATCTGCGCAGGTCGGCGACCGGGTGATTCTGCATCAGGAACTGCGCTCTCGAGAGGGGTCGCAAGCACGGACAGGCCGGATATTGCGAGCGATCGGGCTCGGTGGGCAGATTCTTTCAGACCTCGGGATTCAGCGGATCCGCCTGCTTTCCAACACGCCGATGCACATTCCGGCGCTGGAAGGATTTGGGCTGGAGATTGTGGAGCAGGTTCCGATCCCGGTAGAAGAGTGCAGCCGGGTCTGAGCTCTCAACACAAGAGCTGACGGACGAACGAGGGCAGATCAGTGCGGAAGAGTCGAGGAACCAGGCTTTTTGCCGCTGACCAGCTTACAGTCCAGAAGACCAGGCGTAGCATTCTCTACGCCGGAATGCGTTCCGATGAACCAAGAGACATCGCTTTCCGACGCGTAATCTTATCTATCCCACCAGGCAAGGTGAGTACATATGGAAGGGTTGCAGCCGCTGCCGGCTATCCGCGCCTGCATCGCGCGGTCGCGCGGCTATTGAGAACAGATCCAAGTTTGTTGCCGTGGCACCGAGTGCTGGGAGTCGGCGGCGAAATCAAGCTGCGAGGCGCGGCGGCGGAAGAGCAGCGCAAACCCCTCCGGCTGGAAGGCGTTCGGTTCTCTGGCAAAAGGGTCGACATGGAGCGCTACGAGCATGCGCTGAGGCCCTGGGACATCTAGAGAGTTTCAGATCCGCTTCGACGAAAGATGGCACTCAAGCGGCTTGGTAGCTTTCGTTCAGATGAGACCCACGCAACGATCGATGAAGGGGGAGTTGTATGCCGCTCTGAACAAGTTTCTCGCTGAACCCGCTGTCGTCGCTTGAAGGGTTTAGGATTTCCGGTGGAGATTCGTGACAGCTTCGAACGTCGCGAGTACCGGGAGGGAAGATGCATCGAGCGAGGTGGAGTGCTGTTCTGATCGCAGGTCTGTTGAGCACGGTGTGCTACGGGCAAAGCGAAGTGCCGAAGAAGCTGATGCCGAGCAGCATGCCAAAAACGGCGACAGTAGATCCCAGATTTCTTTCCTATAACGTCGAGATGGTTGAAGTGATCGGGGGCAGGTTTTGGGCGCCGTATAAGAACGCCGGAACTGCGGAAGCACCGAAACCTCCTGATCCAAACCAGCCTGCCGGAATCGATCCGAACCTGTTCCAACAAAGGACGCCGATCGACCTCCAGAATGCGAAGCTGCGCAAGCTTGCCAGTGCATTGAGTCCCGCTTATATGCGGGTTAGCGGGACGTGGGCGAACAGTGTGTATTTTCAGGACAGCGATGCGCCGGCGCCGGCTCAGCCACCGGAAGGATTTCGCGGGGTGCTGACGCGGGCGCAATGGAAGGGCGTCATTGATTTCTCGCATGCCGTAGATGCGCCGATCGTGACTTCTGTTGCGATCAGTTCGGGCGTGCGAAACAAGGAGGGGGTGTGGACTCCGGAGCAGGCGAAGGCGTTGTTTGATTACACGCGTAAGGCGGGCGGGACGATCGCTGCGACCGAGTACATGAACGAGCCGACGATTCCTGGGGCAGGGAATGCGCCGAAGGGGTACGACGCGGCGGCTTTCGCGCGCGATGCAAAGCTGTTCGGCACGTTCCTGCGCAAGCAGTCGCCAAAGACTGTGTACCTGGGGCCGGGCGGCGTGGGCGAGGGCGCGGCGGGACTGATCTCAGATCGATTCAAAATGAACATGATCAAGAGCGACGACATCATGAAGGACACGGGGCCGATCTTCGACGCATTCTCTTATCACTTCTACGGGTCGGTTTCGAAGCGTTGCGGCGGGAAGATGACGGTCGAGAGAGCGTTGACTCCGGAGTGGCTGAACAGCACAGATACGACTGAGCAGTTTTATGCGCAGCTTCGCGACACGTATCTGCCCGCGAAGCCGATGTGGCTCAATGAAACTGCGGAAGCGGCGTGCGGAGGAGACAGTCTGGCAGCGCAGTTTGTCGATACGTTCAGGTTTTTGAATCAGCTTGGGTCGCTGGCTCAGAAGGGCGTGAAGGTCGTGATGCACAACACCCTGGCGGCGAGCGATTACGGGTTGCTGGATGAGAGCACGATGGAGCCGAGGCCCGATTACTGGGCAGGAGTGTTATGGAAACGGCTGATGGGGACGACGGTGCTGAATCCAGAGGCGCAATCGGATGCCTCGGTTCGCGTGTATGCGCAGTGCATGCGGGGCGTGCGGGGCGGGGTGGCGCTTGTTGCTATGAACACCGATGCGAAGGCAAAGCACTCTATCGCGATCTCAACGCCCGCTGAGCGGTACACGCTGACCTCTGATTCACTAACAAGCAATTCTGTTTCTTTGAATGGTTCGGTATTGCACGCCAATGGGGATGGGTCTTTACCGGCGGTGAACAATCAGCATGTTGATGCGGGTACGCTCGATCTTGATCCCGTGAGCATTGTTTTTCTGGCGGTGCCGGCGGCAAAGAATCCGGCGTGCAATGAACGAGCGGCTCAGTGATCCTGGGCGAGCCAAGAGGAGACGCTGGAATTTTGCTGGGATAACGAGAAAAGTTGCGATATGCTCCGGGTACGCAAATGTGACTTGTCCCGGAGCAACGCAATGCAGACGCCTCCCATTCCAGCAAATGAAAGTGCGAGAATCGCGGCTTTACAGGCGCTCAACATCCTTGATACCGAGCCAGAGGAGCGTTTTGACCGGCTCACGAGGATCGCGAAGCGCGTCTTCGGCGTCCCGTATTCGACGATCAGCATGATCGACTCGCAACGCCAGTGGTTCAAATCGATCCAGGGTCTGAGCCTTTGCCAGACATCGCGCGACATCTCCTTCTGCGCGCATGCAATTCTGTTTGACGAAATTCTCTATGTTGAGAATGCGCTGAAGGATGAGCGTTTTCACGATAATCCGGTGGTCGTAGGCGATCCGAAGATCCGTTTCTACGCAGGGTGTTCGCTCTCTGTAAACGGCCTTAAACTGGGTACTTTCTGCGTTTTTGACAAGAAGCCCAGGGCATTCACTTCAGAAGACCGGCAACTGCTGAAGGACCTTGCCACGCTGGCAGAACAGGAACTGATGGTTTCCGAGACTGCTGCTGCCACTCAATAGTTCTGGGTGCGAAAACGTTGCCGGCGGGTTTGCCAGAATCCGGGCGCGAGAGCGTTCATCTTTCGCTGATTTCGCTGTGTTAGCGTAGGGAACGGGAGAAAGAAACAGCGAAAATGCCAGAGATTAGTTCGTTTATCAAGCATCACTATCGTCATTTCAATGCCGCGGCACTTGTGGACGCGGCGGAAGCTTACAAGGCGCACCTCGCATCGGGCGGGAAGATGTTCATGACCATCGCCGGCGCGATGAGCACGGCCGAGTTAGGGCTGTCGCTAGCGGAAATGATCCGGCAGGACAAGGTGCATGGAATTTGCTGCACGGGAGCGAATCTTGAAGAGGATGTATTCAATCTCGTTGCGCACGACTTCTACGAGCGCGTGCCTCACTATCGTGATCTGACTCCGGCGGATGAGGCGGCTCTGCTGTCACGGCATATGAACCGCGTCACAGATACGTGCATCCCGGAGATGGAGGCGATGCGGCGGATCGAGAACGAGGTTCTCGCGGAGTGGGTAAAAGCCGATAAGGCAAATGAGCGCTATTTCCCGCATGAGTTCATGTACAAGATTCTGCTCTCGGGTGTGCTGAAGGGCTCGTACCAGATCGACCCGAAGAACAGCTGGCTGCTCGCGGCGGCAGAGAAGAATCTTCCGATGTTCGTGCCAGGCTGGGAAGATGCGACGCTGGGGAACATGTACGCGGGACATTGCATCTCGGGCGATGTAAAGAAGGTGCACACGGTGCGCACCGGCATCGAGTACATGATGGAACTTGCTGAGTGGTACACGGAGACGACGAAGAAGGCGCCACTTGGTTTCTTCCAGATTGGCGGCGGAATCGCGGGCGACTTTCCGATCTGCGTGGTGCCGATGCTGCATCAAGATCTGCAGCGCGAGAGCGTGCCCCTCTGGGCATACTTCTGCCAGATCTCGGATTCGACGACGAGTTATGGCTCATACTCGGGAGCGGTACCCAACGAGAAGATCACGTGGGGCAAGCTTGGCGAGAAGACGCCGAAGTTCATCGTGGAGTCAGATGCATCAATCGTGGCTCCGCTGATGTTCGCGTACGTTCTTGGCTGGTAGCGAGAAGTAGATCCGCATCTAGACTGCGCGGCGCAAGCTCGAGTGGCTTTCGAAGCTTGCGCCGCAACCCACCTATACCCGACGCGGAATTCCGGATCAATCTGAGCGGTGTCGAGCGCTAGACGTTCGTGGTCAGCGTTGACGCGACCCCCGAAAATGCGTTGTTTAGGCCGGTGGCGAGAAAGCCCATGCCGGTGATTGCTCCGAATGCGATCAAAGCCACGACAAGCGCGTACTCCACCAGATCCTGGCCTTCATCACGGTCCAGAAAAGCGCGAAGTGCGAAGTACAGTTTAAGGCTGTTGAGATGTTGCATGCAGTCCTCCAGGGGCGTTAAATCCGTTGAGATGTGAGGCGAATCATCTCCCCTAAACGAGGGTGGTGTCCATCCAACCTCGGTAACCGCAAGGGATGACCGGTAGTGTCTGATTGCGGGTACCGGTAGCAAGGCATGGCGGCGGTTGAACTCGGCCGCGTCGGGGAGCTGAAGGCTGATTCGGAATCGAGAATCGCCAGTCGCGGAATTACTCAACTCGATAGGCGCCGGTGTGGATGTCCTGTGCAGCTTTGATGATGTGCTCGGCTCGGCCGAGATCACGCCAGTAGTACTGGTCAGCAGAGAAAGAGCAGATGGATTCGCCGCTTGCGGCAAGGCGGAGATACACCGGGATGATGGAGAACGCGTCTTTTTCGTGAATCAAGTTGAATATTCGCGGAGAGATGATGTGAATTCCTGAGAAGGCGCGGGGAAGAAGTTCGCGGGCATGTCGGACCTGCTCGACGGGGCCGTCGAGACCGGAGAGACGGCCGCAGAGATGGCCTTCTTCGTCGAAGAGAAGATAGCGGGAAGTTGAACGGTCCTGCACGGCAAGGGTGGCGAGGGCTCCGGTGTCGTTGTGCCGTTGCAGCATCGATTCGAAGTCGATGCTGCTGAGGACGTCGACATTGTGGACAAGGAACGGCTCATCAGGGTCACTTCCAGAGTGAAAGAACCATTCGGCTTTTTTCAAGCCGCCGCCGGTGTCGAGAAGGATCTCTTCGCGCGAAATTGTGATGTTCATGCCGAAGTTGTGGTGCGCGGCGAGATAACCGGCGACCATGTCGGCGAAGTGGTGCGTGTTAATGATGACGTCGACGATGCCGCAGGATTTGAGCCGGGTCAATGTGAGTTCGAGCAGCGTGAGCCCGGCGACTTCAACCAGAGCTTTGGGGCGATCGTTGGTGAGTGGTTGAAGACGCGTTCCCAAGCCGGCGGCGAGGACCATGGCTTTCAAGGCGCGACCTTCTCCGGAAATTTTGACTCCATCTCGATGTGACGAATGACGACCTCGACGTCTGCGCGTGCGCGGAGGTGTTCCGCGAGTTGCTCTGCGAGAAATACAGAGCGATGCTGGCCTCCAGTACATCCGAAGGACACCATGAGACTGGCGAATCCGCGCTTGGTGTAAGCGGATACTGTGGAATCAACCAGGGCTGCCACGTGCTCGAAGTAACGGTGAACGGAGCCCTGCTGGTTGAGGTATTCGATCACGGGTGCGTCTTTGCCAGTGAGCTGCCTGAAGCGTTCTTCGCGGCCAGGATTGGGAAGGCTGCGGGCATCGAAGACGAATCCGCCGCCATGACCGGAGTCATCTACGGGCGGCTGGTGGTGGAACGAGAAGCTGAAGATGCGAACCGTGAGCTTGTCTGTGCCGGTTGCGATGTGCATCAGCTTTTCTGAGGCCAGCATGCCCTGGAAGCACTCCATGAGCGCGGGGAGGGCGACGGGGAGTTTTACATTGTGCGCGAGCCAGCGGAGGTTCTTGAGCGCATAGGGAACCGATTGCAGGAAGTGAGCTTTGCGCTCGTAGAAACCGCGGAAGCCATAGGCGCCAAGAGCCTGCATGATGCGGACGTAGACGTAGGCATAGTAGTACTCCATGAACGCGCCGCGATCGACAGGGATGAATTCTGCGAGTCGATCAAGGTAGTAATCGAGGAGTTCCTGCCGAACGTTGGGAGGCAGGTCCGCTTTGCCGTCGAAGAGCAGCGATGCGATGTCGTATTGAAGAGCACCCTTCCTGCCTCCCTGGTAGTCGAGGAAGTAGGGTTTGCCATTCCAGAGCATGACGTTGCGCGACTGGAAATCGCGATAGAGGAAGTAGTCGTGAGGGGCGGAGAGCAGAAGCTTGGTGAGGCGGGTGAAGTCATTCTCGAGGGCCTGCTCGCTGAAGGGAATTCCGGCGAGTCGCAGAAAGTAGTACTTGAAATAATTGAGATCCCAGGAGATGGACTGGCGGTCGAAGCTCGAACGAGGGTAGCAGACTTTGTAGTTGAGATCGCGGCCAGCTTCCGTCTGAAAACGGGGAAGAATCGCAACTACATTTCGATAAGCTTCGAGGGCAGGCGGATGTACGTTTTCGGCTGAGCGGTTCTGGCTGAGAAACTCAAAGAGGGTTGTGTCGCCGAGGTCTTCTTCGAGATAGGCGTTGCTGGCAAGGTCTTCGATGTAGATTGCGGGAACAGGAAGCCCGTGGCGGCGGAAGTGACGGGAGAACTCGAGAAAGGCGACGTTCTCCTCGCGGATGGGATAGACAATGCCCACTGCACTGCCTGTGGGACCTGAAAGGCGGATGATGGCCCGACCTGAGCCGCCCAGTTGGCCCTGTAGGGGTTTCACGGTTTCGGCAGGGGAGTGGAAGTGCTGTTCGTAGAGACGCTTGAGGACATCCATGCTTTGCTTCGCGCCTTCGCGCGGTGTGTTTCCTAAAGATAACCCACAGGCGTGAGGGCCTCGTTTCCTGAAATCTCCAGGGCACCCGGATGGTCATGGGACCGTGCAGAGTACAACGGATTCCGGCCGCAGTGGTTCCAAGTTAGGAGCGTGAACGGTGAGGTGCTCGCCTGGCGAATTTTGCCGGCGCCTTTTCCGGTCATGGGCCGCTTGCCATTAGAGATTACATATTTAGAGGGGGGCAGGCGGGATTCGAGGAGGATCTCCGATGCATCCGATGAAATTCCTGCGCTGGATTCTATCGGCGCTTGCGTTTACGTATCTGGCCGCAGTTGCACCCGCCCAGATTTCTATTACGGTTACGACGGCTCCGCCAGCACTTCCTGTTTACGAGCAGCCGCCCTGTCCCGAGGAAGGATGGATGTGGTCGCCCGGATATTGGGCCTGGGACGACGACGGATACTACTGGGTACCCGGTGAATGGGTTCCAGCACCCTATACGGGAGCTATGTGGACGCCGCCTTGGTGGGGATGGCAGAGCGGTCGCTATCTCTTTCATGAGGGGTACTGGGGAAACGAAGTCGGGTACTACGGGGGAATTGATTACGGCTATGGCTACATGGGAGAGGGGTTCAGCGGCGGAGAATGGCGCGACGGGCGGTTTGCGTATAACACTGCAGTGATGCGCGTGAATCCTACCGTCATTCGCAACACGTATGTGAATGAGACGATCGTGCGAGAGAGGACGATCGTGAACGAAAGACACATTGCCTATAACGGCGGACCGGACGGTATTCGTCATGAACCGAGCCCGATCGAACGCAGGGCAATGACCGAGCGGCACACTTCGTTGACGCCGGTGCAGCAGCAACAGATTCAGGCGGCACGGTCGGATCGCTCATCGTATGCGAGGGCGAATGGAGGCCGTCCGCAGAGAGTTGTTGTGGCGAGACCGGAGGTTGGAGGAAGGGCCGGAGGTACTTCGCTTGCGCCAGGTCCAGCGAGGGGCGAGACCCGTACGGAGCCGTCACGGCCATCGCGGGAATACAGGAATGAGCCGAGCCGGAACCAGCCGGAACGGAATCAACCAAACTCGCGACCAGAATCGAGACCCGCTCCTTCGGACAGGCCCTACAGAGAGCAGCGTCCTACGCCGATTCCCCGGACGGAGTCACGGCCCCTTCCGGATCCGAGAAATGAGTCGCGCCCTGAGCCGCCGGCAGAGAGACCGAGAACAGAATCCCGGCCCGCACCTCCGTTCGAGAGGCCAAGGACGGAGAGCCGGCCCGCCCCTGACCAGCGTCAGACGAGGCCCGAACCGCTTCAGAGGCCCGCACCGCAGCGCGAATATCACCCTGCGCCTTCGCAGCGACCGGAGCCGCAACATGAGTCAAGACCCACTCCTCAACCCCACGCCCGGGAAGAAAGCAGGCCCGTGCCGCAACATGAGTCTCCTGGAGGGCAAATGCATGCTGAGCAGCGTCCCGCACCGCAGCGTGAGGCGCGTCCTGCCAATCCACATGAGGAGAAGTCCAGACCGCAGTAGGTGAGACGCACGGACCTGAAAACTGCCGAGAAGAAGAAGCAGGTGAGAGTGGCCCGATAGACTGAAGACGGCGACCCTCACCGGGGGCAGGGCACCCAAGTCAAGATGCTCTTCAAAGCAGTGTCCAGGGCTAAGCGAATTCGAAATGTAGTGATCGTGGCATTGGTTCTGATGACGGCCTTTTGGTGCCCTGCTGAGGTCCGCGTCCATACCAATCCGCTCAATCTGGATCCGCAGGTGCGGGAGGCATTCCACTTCTTTTATCTGTTGGACTATCCAGCAGCGGTGCAGCGATTCGAGCGAATACACAAGGAACACCCAGGAGATCCTTACGCGACTGCGATGCTGCTCGACGCTGTGGTCTTCCAGGAACTCTATCGCCAGGATCTACTGGACACGACGTTTTACGCGAACGACGGATTTCTAACCGGGAAGCATGCCACGGATGAGGATCCGAAGAAGCGAGACCAGATCTTCGCATTGGCCGATGAAGCCGTTCGCGAGGCGGACGGGCTGATCAGCAGAGACGCGCATAACGTGGATGCACTTTTTGCGCGAGGCTGGGCGCGCAGTCTGCGATGTACGTATGTGGCGATGGTGGAGCGTGGATTCGGCACCGGGTTCAGGCTGGCCGGGAAGGCGAAGGACGACTGTGCCCGCGTCTTGCAGATTGATCCGCAATATGTCGATGCGAAGCTGGTGGTTGGCGTTTATGAGTATGTGGTAGGAGCGTTGCCGTTTCCGTTCAAAATCCTTATCGGGTTTGCTGGGATTACGGGGTCGAGGTCAAAGGGAATGGAACTGCTTCGAGACGATGCGGAGCGGGGAGTAGCGACAAGCGTAGATGCCCGCACGGTAATCGCGTTATTTCTTCGGCGAGAAGGCAAGTACAAAGACGCAATTGAGGTGGTTCGCGGGCTCAAACAGAGGTATCCGCACGATTTTCTGTTTTGCCTGGAAGAAGCGAATCTCCGAAAAGACGCGGGCGAGGGGATGGCAGCTGTCCAGGCCTATCGCGAGGTCATTGCGGACAGCGCGAAGCCGGGGTATTTCGCAGAAGCGCGGCTTGAGCTGGCGTACTTCGGTCTTGGGGATGCGCTGCGAGGACAACGGCACTACGCAGAAGCGGCCCAGGCATACGAGCATGCGGCGGGGGCGAAGACAATCGGAACAGAGTTGAAAGTCCGAACTCTGCTGGCCGCGGGTGAGTGCCACGATCTGCTCGGGGAGCGCGAGATGGCCATCCAGGACTACCAGGGTGCGATTGCCGCGGGCCCGAATACTTCGCGTGCGGATAGCGCACGAAAGCGGCTGAAGTCACCTTACAAGTCGAACTGATGCTTAGCTTTCCCGCATTGGGCGGGCGAGCGATGGAACCGTCTGAATGCCGGTTGCGTAGTGATATGTTGAAAGCGGAGGTTTCGCCAAATGCCCTTTTTCTGTCAACGCTGTGGAACCGGATTGCCGCCGAGCGCGCGGTTTTGCTCGAACTGCGGGAATGTGGTGACTGCTGCACCGCCCGCTCCAGGACGGCCACTGGTTCGTCCTCTTGCCGGAAGGCAGATTGCTGGTGTGTGTATCGGCGTAGCGCAGGCGAATGGCTGGAACGTGACGACCATCCGAATCCTTACGGTCATTGGTTTTTTTCTGACGAGCGGGCTGGTGGGAGTTGCGTATCTTGCCGGCTGGATCGGGATTCCTGAGGAGCTGGTTGTAATGCCGGGAGCCTATCCGCCGGGAAGTTATCCTCAGGGGCCATATCCGCCGAACCCACAGGGCGGGTATCCTCCAAGGGTATGAGCAAGACGTACGAATCACAGGGGGCACGCCTGAGCTATGAGGAAACTGGTTCTGGCGTGCCGATCGTTTTTCTCCATCCCACTCCTCTCGACCATACCTATTGGTTTCCTGCAATAAAGGGAATGGGCGAGTACCGCGCTATCCTTCCAGACTTTCGCGCACACGGAAAATCTGAACTGGGTGACGATCTGCCCATCGGGGGTTTTTCGCGTTGTCCGGACGCTCCGGTTTTGAGCATCGGGCAGCTTGCGTCGGATGTGCTGGCACTGATGGATGAGCTTGAGATTGGCGAAGCGGTGTTTGCGGGGTGCTCGATCGGTGGGTACGTGATGCTGGATCTTTGGCGTCGTGCTCCCATGCGTATGCGAGGACTCGTGTTTGTCTGTTCGAAGGCGCAGCCGGATGCTGAGGCGAACCTTGTTAAGCGAGTTGAGACGATCACTCGAGTGCGCCGTGAGGGGCCGGCGGGGGTGTTCGAGGATAATGCACAGACCCTGATTGGCGGGACCACTCGAGCTCAAAGACCCCAGGTGGTGAGCGAACTGCGGGCGAGGATGACGCTAACCGCGGATGCGGTGGTTGCTGTGCAGGCAGGTCTTGCCACACGGCAGAATTCGGTTCCGGATATTGCGGAGATCGATGCGCCGGTTCTTGCCATCTGCGGTGGTGAGGATCCTGGAATCAAGGAAGCGGAGATGCGGGCGTTTGAGTCGGCCCCGGGCGGGTGCGAATTTCATCTACTGCCAGATGTTGGGCACTTTGCCGCCTATGAGCAGCCAGGAACCGTGGCGCACATTATGCGGCCGTGGCTGACGCAGTTTGAGTTCTGATAGGACCGAGCAAGGGCCAGACACACCGGATTGCGAGAGCTTCGGGAGTGGAGTGCGATAGGCTCGGAGCATCACAATATTTTCCGGATGCCTGATTGAATCCTGATTTGAGAAATTCATCTCGTCCATTTTTCCCCGCAGGCGCGCGTGAGGTTCTGTTTTGCGACGGCGTCTCGCTTGAGGCTGTGGCAAAGGAGCAGGGCACGCCGCTGTATGTTTATTCGGCCACGCAGATCGTGGAGCGTCTCCGTTTGTTTCAGGGCGCATTTGCGGGACGGGAACATCTCGTTTGCTATGCGGTGAAGGCGAATTCATCGCTGGCCATCTTGAAGCTGCTGGCTGAGCATGGCGCGGGCTTTGACATTGTGTCGGGTGGGGAACTTGCGAGAGTGATGGCCGCGGCGCCGGAAGCGGCTGGGCGTGTGGTGTTCTCTGGTATTGGGAAGACGGCCGAGGAGATCGATGCTGCCCTCGCTGCGAACATTCTCGAGTTCAATGTGGAGAGTGAAGCGGAGCTGCAGCTACTGGCCTTGCGGGCAAAGCAGCGGAAGGTGAAGCCGCGGTTTGCGCTGCGTGTGAATCCGGATGTTTTTGCGGATACGCATCCGTATATCTCGACGGGACTGCGGGAGCACAAGTTCGGTATCGATATCCGGCATGCCGCTGCGATCTATCGAGCGTCCGCGAAAAATAAGTGGCTGGATCCGCATGGAATCAGCGTGCATATTGGTTCGCAGATCCGTTCGGCAGAGCCCTTCGGTGCAGCGATCCGCAGGGTTGGAAGACTTGCAGCGCAGTTGAAGAACGAGGGTATTGTGCTGAAGTCGATTGATGCAGGCGGTGGATTGGGTATTGATTATCACGGCGGTTCCGATGGTGCCGATCCCGCGGCAAAGGTTGCAGAGTATGCGGCAGCGCTTGAGAAGTCGCTGGATGGGTTTGAAGGCAAACTGCTGATCGAGCCCGGGCGATTCATCGTGGCGCAGGCGGGTGCGCTGGTCACACGCGTGTTGAATGTGAAGAAGAATGGGAAGAAGACTTTTGTGATCACCGATGCGGCGATGAACGATCTGATCAGGCCGGCGTTGTATCAGGCGTATCACGAAATTGTTCCTGTGCAGCCGCGAGCGGGCAGAGCGCGTGCGATGGACGTGGTGGGGCCTGTCTGTGAAACGGGTGACTTCTTTGCGCGAGACAGAGAGCTCAAGCCGATTGCGGCGGGCGACCTTCTGGCGCTGCTTGATGCCGGCGCTTACGGAATGGCGCAGAGTTCGAATTACAACTCGCGGATGCGTCCGGCTGAAGTCCTGGTAGAAGGGAAGAGCTACCGGCTTATCCGACGCCGTGAAGAGATGAAGGATCTGCTGGCGACCGAAATTGTTTAGGGAGTCAGTGAGCCGTAGCTGATCATTCCGCGATGCAACTGTGGAATGGATGTGTCACATCAGGTTCGCGGCACCGTCGCCCCTGTTCGCAAGATGCGGAAGACATGAGGCATCCGCTTCCTTTTTGTCTCAAGGCTCTTTCGATGTGATGACGAATACACATTGAAACTCCCTCGCGCTGGTATCCGTCCTGATAAGGTATCTCGCGGAGGAATTTCGAATGTTTTTTCGTACGCAGGCATTGTGTGCCTTGGCGGCGGCGGGGCTGATGATGAGTGTCTCGGCCAGCTCGCATGCTGATCCATTGAAGGTGAAGACAGAGCAGGGGAAGGTCGTAGGAAAGACGATCAACGAGGGAAAGGTTCGCGCGTTTCTGGGGCTGCCGTATGCGGCGCCTCCCGTGGGCGATCTGCGGTGGAAGGACCCGCTGCCCGCGGCAAAGTGGAAGGGAGATCGGGACGCGACGAAGTTTGGAGCGCATTGTGCGCAGGGCCGCGTGTTCGACGACATGGTGTTTCAGGATGCAGCGCCGAGCGAGGATTGTCTTTTCCTGAACGTCTACACACCGGCCGACGCGAAAAAGAATGCAAAGCTGCCGGTGATGTTCTGGATTCACGGCGGAGGCTACTCGGGCGGCGGGAGTTCGGAGCCGCGGCATAACGGCGACTTTCTTCCTCTGAAGGGAGTCGTGCTGGTAACGATCAACTATCGGCTTGGAGTCTTCGGGTTCCTGGTGACCGAGGAACTGGCGAAAGAGAACAATGGCTCGGCAGGAAACTATGGGCTGCTGGACATGGTTTCGGCGCTGCAGTGGGTGAAGAAGAATATCGGCCAGTTCGGCGGCGATCCTTCGAATGTGACGATCTTCGGCGAGAGCGCGGGATCGTTTGCGGTGAGCACGCTGATGGCTTCGCCGATGGCGCAGGGATTATTTGCGAAGGCAATCGGCGAGAGCGGCGCAGCCTTTCCGAGTGCGTTGACCCTTGGCGGCGAGAGCGTGAAGGAGCGGGCCGAAGTCGACGGGAAGTGGATGACGACGATCGGAGCGAAGGACATCGCAGCGTTGCGTGCGATGACGACGGACCAGGTTCTGGAAGCAGCAAAGAAAAAGGGGATGACCGGTTTTGCGCCAGTGATCGATGGCAAGTTCCTGACCGAGCCGGTGTCGGAGACCTATGCGGCGGGCAAGCAGGCGCATGTGCCACTGCTGGCGGGATGGAATGCGGATGAAGGCAGCTTCTACGCGATGCGCGGGATGAAGGCGCCGCAATGGAAGGAGTTCGCTACCAAGCAGTTTGGGGATCGCGCTGAGGAGTTCCTGAAGCTGTATCCGGGAGATACGGATGAGCAGGCACTGCGGTCGGCCATCGATTTCGGCAGCGACCAGTTCATTGCTTTCGGAACGTGGAAATGGCTGGAGGCCCAGCGCAAGACCGGAGAAGCACCTGTTTACCGATATCATTTCGAATTGGCGGCGTTGCCGAGCAAATACCACCCGGGGACGTTCGCTTTTCATTCGGATGACATTGAGTACGTGTTCGGAACATTGGACACGCGGCCTGGAGAGACTGTCCGCGATGAAGACCGAAAGCTCAGTGAGGCAATGATGACCTATTGGACAAACTTCGCGAAGAAGGGTGATCCGAACGTAGAAGGGGTGCCGAACTGGCCGAAGTACGACACGAAGGATAACGCGATCATCCACCTGAACAGCCCGATCACGTCAGGGCCGGATCAAACGTACGATCGGTACCTGTTCCTTCTGAAGGGCATTCCGCCGATGCGGTTCTAAGGGCAAAGAAGGGAAGAGCGGACAAATTGGCAAGGGAGCGGCTTAGATTGCGCTCCCTTTTCCTTTGGTGCAGAAGAGTGATGCTGTGCACTGTCCCAGAGCGGTTCTAAAAAAGCGATTGGCCGCTCAGGAAGGGTCCACGGCACAAATTGTGCGTCGTGAAGATCTGAGCAGCCAATATGCAGGTAAGAAATCCAGGGCTGAGCTAGTCGGGTATGCCGACGCTGGGCTCGGCGCTGTGCTGGGTCATGACTTCCAACCAGTCTTTGTTGAGTTCACCCAGGAGCTGGGCGATGGAATTTTGAAGTTTCTTTGCTGCGAGGGTGTGCTTCTCGGGGCCGATGTTGCGCTCAACCAGCGTGGAAGTGTCCTGCAGAGCCTGAACGAGTCTAGCGTGATCCACTTTCGTCATTTTGCTCTTCTCCGGTGAAGGATGGGATGCAGGGCTGAGTACAAGAAGTTGCCTTTGGAAATTGCGCGAACGTAATTTATTCGATGAGAGTGACTTAAAGGAAAAGGCCGCCCCGGGAGGCGGCCTTCCTTTGGGACTAAGTGTCGTTCTATGGGTTTACGCCGGATGCCGCGGCAAAGCCCGAAGCCTGCCCCGAGGGGATCTCGCTGGACGGCTTGGGATCTGCAAAGCTGGACCCCTGAGCATTGATCGCATTGGAGTAATCCGGTCCGAGGCCGAGCTTTTTGAGCGCCCTCGAGTCGGGGGTAAGCTTGGTTTGCCAGCCCTGGTCGCCCTGGAATTTCTGCATGGCCGATACTGTGGCGCCATCCCACTGGCCGGTTGGTTCGCCGGTGAGGTAATGCTCGCGGATGAGAGCCTGCTGGATCTCGGTAGCGCGAGCGGAGTCGATGCCCTGTTGACCACGCAACTTTGTGCGCCGGGCCTTTTTGGAGCCTTTGCGGGATGCGGTTCGACCCTTTGTGGTGTGTGCCGATGTTCTGGCAGTCCGCGCGTGCGGAGTGGAAGATTTCTTCTGAGTGGGCGTAGCCAGGACAGGTGCGGCGGCGATTGCAGCCGCCAAAACAAACGCCAGGCTTGCGCGGAATGGAAGCATTCAAAATACCTCAAGAAATGAAGTTCCTGGACGTTGGAGCGCATTCTATCTGAACGTCCAATGAGTGTGCCACAAAAAGCAGAGGGCACCCTCAGACCAGGCTGTTGAAGTGAAACGAAAGTTCAGGGCAGTAACTAAAGTACGATGCCCACAGATGTACTTTCGGTTGGCGAGGCTTGTCGAGTCTGTGACGGTAATCTCCTGAATTCCATGAAGATCAGTCGTCGCCTGCCATTCCAATTAGACCCGATTGAATGAATAAAGTCGCCGGGGAGGGAGGCTCCCCGGCTCAAGTATCACTTACAGAGTTCCGCCTACGTAGTTAATTCCATTTTCGGGATGCCGCGGATCCATGACTTCAAAGACAACGTCATCTCCCGATTTGAGACCTTTGACGATGGCATCGAACTGATCCTTTGTTCCCGTAGGCTTCTTGTTGATACGGACGATCACGAGACCGGGCTCAAGGCCTTGAAGATCGGCGAACGAACCAGTCTTAACGGACTGGACGATTACGCCGGAGGTATGAATCTTCTGGGCAGTCTGGTCGGTGATCTGGCGAACGACGAGGCCGAGCTTCTCGCCCGCGTCGCTGGCGCTATCCGGGTTCGCTTCTGGTTTCTGTCCGGTGAGATCCGCGAAGACCTTATCGCGGTCGCCAACCGTTACGGTGGCATCCTGCGGCTTTCCATCGCGCACGAAGCCGAGGCGGATGCTGGAGCCGGGCCGGCGGCTGGCAATGTCGCTGACGAGATCGTCGCCATCCTTGATGCTGCGGCCGTCGATGGAGGTGATGATGTCGCCGGCTTTGATGCCTCCCTTATCGGCTGGTCCTCCGGGTTGTACCTGCTGGACCAGAACCCCGTTCTTGAAGCCATAAACGCGGTTCACGGCTCCCGAAAGGCCGGAGCGGAACGAGATTCCGATGGATCCGCGGGTGACCTTGTGGCTGGGGCTAATGAGGTCGTTGTACACAGAAACGACCGTGTTGGAGGGCATTGCGAATCCGATGCCCTGATAGCCAGCGGATTGGGTGTAGATGGCGGTGTTGACGCCGATGACTTCGCCGTTCATGTTGAGCAGCGGGCCTCCGGAATTGCCGGGATTGATGGCAGCATCCGTCTGGAGGAAGTGCTGGAACTGGCCTGCAACGCCGGGCTCGATGGTGCGGTTTTTGGCGGAGATGATGCCGGCGGTGACAGTCTGAGCGAGGGCAAAGGGGCTGCCGATGGCTTCAACCCAGTCCCCAACCTGGGCCTGATCGGAATTTCCCATTTTTACGGTTGGGAGCGGGGAACTGCTGTCGATTTTGATGACCGCGAGATCCGTAGCTTTGTCGGTGCCGATGACGCGGGCGGGACGGCCGAGATCCTGCGTGTCCGGATCGCTGGAAAGCTTGACGAAGATCTTGTCGGCTTTTTCGATCACGTGGTTATTGGTGATGATGTAGCCCTTGGCGTCGACGATGAAGCCAGAACCCAGAGACTCGCGAACCTGTCCATCATCGCCGCCGTCACCCTGATCAGGTACCTGTCCACCGAAGAAGCGGTTGAAGAAGTCCTGGAAATTGTTCTGACCTTGACCGCCCTGGTCCTGATCATCGTCGTCAGGGTTGTCGCCGGGGTTCTGCGGGTTGGGCTGGACGCGGTTGTGCGGGTTCGGCAGGAGCCGGCGGCCGCCTTTATTGCCGGCGTTTTTCGGCAGCGTCTGGGTATTGATATTGACCACTGCGGGTCCCACGGCCTTGGCAATTTTTACGAAGGGGTTGGGCTCAGTGGAAGAATTGCTCACCTTGAGAGGCGTGGCGTCGCTGCTGTCGCTCGTTCTTTCTTGACCGCGAACTCCATGGGCCGCGTAAGATCCGCCGACAATCGCGACGGACAAAATGGCGAGGAAAAGAAATGTGGAGGCGAGACGGTGCGAGCGCAGTCGTGCGTATAGCGAATTCATAGGTTCGAGGACCTCTTAACTGTTCAGCCACGTGGCTGGAATAGAGACAATGCACCAATCCTAAGTATAGAACCCGTAAGGCGTTCGATGAGGGGAGTGTGACGGGCCTGAGTTCGTCAGGAGCAAAGCCTTAGGCGTCGGATGCGAAAAAGGGAGATGCAGTTACCTTGATTTCATTGAGCGTGATGTTGCTATCTCGTTAGACGTTGGCGCAGCAAAGAAGGGCGGGGCTGACATGCTAACATCCGGCATGATTTCCCCACAGAAGTGTTGCAAATTCATGATGATTGCGGCGGTTCTTGTGTCGGCCGGTTCGCCCGCGATGAACTCGCAAAGCGATCAAGCGCCAAAGAAGGCCTCAACTCCCACTTCACCCGCGATTCTGGATCGTTTGAACGCGATGATCGGCGGCGGGAAGAGCGCGTGGAGTGATCAGCAACTGCGGACAATGGAGCGGCTCAGAGATGGCGCAATGCATAGCGACTATGCCTATGGGGAGTTGAGACACCTGACGGACAACATCGGTCCGAGGCTGAGCGGTTCGCCGCAGGCCCAGAAGGCGGTGGAGTGGGTGGCCGAAGAGATGCGGAAACTCGGCGCCACGGTGACGCTTGAAAAGGCACAGGTGCCGCATTGGGTACGCGGGGTGGAGACCGGCGAACTGACGGCGTGGCCAGGCCAGGCAAAGGGGACGACACAGAAGATCGCCCTGACCGCGCTGGGCGGGAGTGTGGCAACGCCGGCGGAAGGGATTACGGCAGAGGTTGTCGTGGTGGATAACTGGAGCGAGCTGCGGGCACTGCCGGAAGGAGCGGCGAAAGGGAAGATCCTGCTGTTTAACCATCCATTCGATAAGGAACTGGCTGCCACCGGACACGGTCTGGAGGCCTATAGCGGCGGGGTTGTCTATCGCGGTGCCGGGCCGATTGCTGCGTCGACGGCCGGGGCGGCAGCAGTGCTTGTCCGCAGCGTGGGTGGGGCGGATTACCGTTTGCCACATACCGGCGCTACTGTATACGCGCCGGGAGTGGCAAAGATTCCAGCGGCGGCTGTGACAGCAGAAGATGCCGAACTGCTGAAGGCGTTGACGACGGATGGACCCGTCAGGATGCATCTGACACTGACACCGCAGATACTGCCAGATGCGGATAGCTACAACGTGATCGCGGATTGGAAGGGAACGGAGCACCCAGAGCAGGTGGTGGTGGTTTCCGGGCATCTGGATTCGTGGGATCTGGGAACGGGTGCGATTGACGACGGCGCGGGCGTCGCAGTTTCGATGGCGGCGCTGGAATTAATGAAAGAGATGGGGATTCGACCGAAGCGCACCGTGCGCATGATTGCATGGATGAGCGAAGAGGAGGGTTCAGAGGGGGCGGCGCAGTACCTCAAAGACCATGCATCGGAGATTGCGAGCCATGCCGGTGCCATCGAGAGTGACCTGGGGGCCGATCACCCGACCGGCATCTACTATGCGGGGAAACCTGAGCTCGGCCAGCGGCTGAGGCCGGTAGCTCTCGTGCTGGATGCGATTGGGGCGGGTTCTTTGGTGAATGAGCCGGAGACTGGCGAGGACATCTCCGGGCTGACCGCGAAGGGGGTGCCGAGCTTCGCTCCGATCCAGGACAGCCGGTTCTACTTCAACTATCACCATACGGCCGCGGACACGTTCGACAAGATCGATAAGAAGCACCTGAATGAAAATGCGGCCATCATGACGGTGCTTGCATATGCGCTGGCGGATGAGTAGAGAGCAGGGGACGAAGGGCTAGGGATTAGGTGTGTAGTGTCAACAGATTGTTTTCCTGAAGTCCTGCTCTGGCGATGGGTGGCTGATGGCCGAGACTGGTATGTGGTCTGTGCCAGTTGTATTCATGCAACCAGTGACGTAGCTGGTCACGCC
>Ga0207654_10000028_pt1 | contig 125787 bp, 112 predicted proteins | sample KBSC64metaG_FD_184355 | JGI IMG/M metagenome (GOLD analysis project Ga0207654, IMG submission 184355) | Corn rhizosphere microbial communities from Kellogg Biological Station, Michigan, USA - KBS C6-4 metaG (SPAdes) (version 2) | ecosystem: Host-associated > Plants > Roots > Rhizosphere >... | reverse complement strand
GCCGGTCAGGCTTCTGAACCGCAACAGGCAAAAGTTCCGAGCCAGGAAGTGCCTTCTCCTCGCGACTCCTCAGATTCAGGGGCGCAAGCATTGACGGCAAAAAAAACCTTTACCGTCCCTGCGGGAACGAAGGTCCTGCTTCAATTGCGAAGTTCGGTGAACACCAAGAGCGCCCGCGCCGGAGATGGGGTGTACCTGTCCTCCGCGTTCCCGGTTGTAGTTGGAAATCGCGTCTTGATCCCAGCAGGGGTGTTTGTACAGGGCGTCGTCGATCGTGTCAGTCGTGCAGGGCACGTCAAAGGAAGGGCGCAACTTGACATGCACTTCACGTCAATGATCTTTCCCAACGGAACCGTGGTGGAGATTCCTGGCGTGGTGAGTGGACTGCCCGGAGCCAGTAAACAAGACGTGAAAAATGGCGAAGGCACAATTGAACAAGACAAGGACAAAACGCGTAATGCAGGGAAGACGGCGGAGATCGCTGTCCCCACCGGCGGAACGATCGGTTCCGTAGCTGGAATTGGATCTGGACATTCGGTGGCTGGCGGATTGGGCGGTGTTGGAGCCGGGCTGGCAGCAGTGGGCCTGGTTTCACTCTTTACTCGAGGCGCGGATGTAAATATCGAGGCAGGGAGCCAGGTGGAGATGGTTTTTCAACGACCGCTCATATTAGAGGAAGCGAATTTGACAGAGGGCACAGCACCTGGCGCTGCTCCGGCAATGGTTCCGGCGCCTGACCAGCCAAAACGATTGGAGAAGCCTGGTCGGCCGGCGGTATTGTGTCCTCCTGGTGGGCTCGGTTGCAGCTAGACCGGTTTGCATTCAATAATCCGAGTAAAAGATGTCAACGAACCCTGAACCGTCTGAACACATGGAAGACCTATCGTCGAGCCTGACGGATGCCGCTCAAGCGGATTCTCCACCCCATGCGCGTGGCATTGACGGTGGAGTCGGGCTGTGGGTTCGCGACCTGTTGATTTCAGCAGCTGTTTCAATCCTCATTATTCTGTTCCTCTATCAACCCGTGCGCGTGGAAGGCACAAGCATGCTGCCGCGGCTCGAGGATCACGATCGGCTCTTCATCAACAAGTTTGTCTACCACATCACGTCAATTGAGCGGAGTGATGTCGTGGTATTTCACTATCCGCGAGACCCCCAGAAGAGCTACATCAAGCGGGTAATCGCATTGCCCGGGGACAGACTGCGAATCGATCATGGTCAGGTCTGGGTCAACGGAAACGCTATCAGGGAAAGCTACGTTCCGGAGATGTATCGCGACACCCGTTCGTACGCGGAAACTGTGATTCCCGATGACTGCTACTTCGTTATGGGTGATCACAGGTCGATCTCCTCTGACAGCAGAGAATTCGGCGTGGTCGAGCGAGACCTCATCTATGGAAAAGCTGTATTCGTGTACTGGCCGGCCCGAGATGTGGGCGAAGTGAAATGAAATAGGATCCTGTTTTCCACGTCATACAAACACCCGGCCAAACCTGCTAAAATCTATTGAATCCACTCCTCGGAGAGGCGATGCAGGCGATCCTTGCGCTCGAAGACGGGCGCATCTTCCGCGGCGAGGGCTACGGGCACCCGGGCGAATGCCAGGGCGAAGTGGTCTTCAATACTTCCCTAACTGGCTATCAGGAAATCGCTACCGATCCCTCCTACGCCGGTCAAATCGTCGTTCTTACAAATCCGCAAATCGGCAACTACGGGACGAACCAGGCCGACAACGAAGCGGCAAAGCCGTTTATCGAAGGCTTGATCGTACGCGAGTTTTCCGCGATCAGTTCGAATTGGCGCTCTGAGCAGGTTACCGATGAGTACATGGAGCGGTATGCCGTTCCGGTGCTTGCCGAGATCGACACTCGCGCGTTGGTACGGCATCTGCGGACCCATGGCGTCATGCGCGGCGTGATTTCGACTCAGGAGACCGATACAGACAAGCTCGTCCAGAAGGCGAGATCAATTCGCAAGATGGATGGAACTGATCTTGCTAAAGTCGTCTCAACGAAGACAAGCTACACATTCAGCGCAGACGACAGTAGAAATCAGACAGGGGATCCATTGCTGCCAGGCTGTGAGGAGAAACCGCATCTCCATGTGGTCGCTTACGACTTCGGCATCAAGCAGAACATCCTCCGTATGCTCACGCGAGAGTGCTGTGACGTCACCGTGGTGCCTGCGGAAACAGCCGCAGCCGATGTGATGGCATTGAAGCCAGACGGTGTATTCCTTTCCAACGGCCCGGGCGATCCGGAACCCGTTGATTATGCAGTCCGCGCCATTCGCGACATGATCGGCCGTGTCCCAGTCTTCGGCATCTGCCTCGGCCACCAACTGTGCGGACTTGCGCTCGGTGGCAAAACATACAAGCTGAAGTTCGGTCATCATGGCGGCAATCACCCTGTCCGCAACAACGCGACCGGGAAAGTTGAGATCACTGCCCACAATCACAACTTCGCCGTCGATCCCGATTCAATCAACGCGAACGATGTCGAACTGACCCACGTAGATCTCAACGACAACACGCTCGAGGGGCTCCGACACAAGTCGCTGCCACTCTTCAGCGTGCAATACCACCCTGAAGCCGCTCCTGGTCCCCACGACTCTCACTATCTCTTTCGTGATTTCCGCAGCATGATGGAGGAGTGGAAGGGATGACCTTTGTCTCCAGCAGGGAATCAGATTTTCTCAAACAGCGGAGCTTTTGGCTCCGCTGTTTTTTGAGTGGATGGCTATTGGTCGTGACCATAGGTTTGGCCCATGGCCAGCTCGAACTTCCCAAGCCCGAGCGTCTTACGCATGTTGAGGGAATTGTGGTGAGTCCAGAAGGACATCCTGTGCCGGACATTGCGGTCAAGTTGCTTCGAGACGAAAACGTGAACGCTGAGACACGTACCGACAAATCGGGCCGATTCGAATTCGAACGCATGCATTCCGGACCATATGTGCTTCGTGTGCCGCGCACGCAATATGCGCCAGCGGCTCGAGACGTTGTGATCACAGACGAGATTGTCACTCACCTAGAGAGAAAGAAGCTCTACATCATTCTTGGACCCGGCGCTTGCCAGGACGAGTGCTCTGCAGTGCTGACGAGCAAGCGCGACTTTGAGCGGACGATTCGCAAGAACAAACGACATTGATCTAGGAAACGCAGAAAAATGCCACGCAGAAATGACATCCAGAAGATTCTTGTGATCGGCTCCGGTCCGATCGTTATCGGCCAATCAGCCGAATTCGACTATTCCGGCACGCAGGCCTGCAAGGCTCTCAAGCAGGAGGGTTATGAAGTCGTGCTGGTTAACTCGAATCCAGCGACCATCATGACTGACCCCGAGCTTGCCGATCGCACTTACATCGAGCCATTAACGCGAAGCTACGTGGAAGAGATCATCCGCATCGAGAGCGAGATGCTCGACAGCAATTCCGGCAAGTTCGCCTTGCTGCCGACCGTTGGTGGTCAGACCGCGCTCAATCTCGCGGTCGATCTCTCGGATTCAGGCGTTCTTGATCGGTATAACGTTGAATTGATCGGCGCTAAGCTTGAGCCGATCAAAAAGGCCGAAGATCGCCTCCTCTTCAAAGACGCGATGATCCGAATCGGTCTTGAAGTCGCCAAGTCAGCGTTGGTCAACAACCTCCGCGACGGCCTCGACTTCGCAGGCAAGATTGGATTTCCTGTTCTCATTCGCCCCAGCTTCACACTGGGTGGTTCCGGCGGAGGCATCGCCTACAACCGCGAAGAGCTGATGGAGATCCTTGCTCGCGGCCTCGATCTCTCTCCTGTGCACGAATGCCTCATTGAGGAAAGCATTCTCGGTTGGAAAGAATATGAACTCGAGGTCATGCGCGACCTCGCGGACAATGTCATCATCATCTGTTCGATCGAGAATTTCGATCCGATGGGCGTTCACACCGGCGACTCCATCACTGTCGCGCCCGCGCAAACGCTCACGGATCGTGAGTACCAGAAGATGCGGGACGCGGCGCTTGCCGTAATGCGCGAGATCGGGGTCGAGACGGGCGGATCGAATGTGCAATTCGCCATCAATCCGGCAAACGGCCGCATGATCGTCATCGAAATGAATCCTCGTGTGTCGCGATCGTCGGCACTGGCTTCGAAGGCAACTGGATTTCCGATCGCCAAGATCGCCGCCAAACTTGCAGTTGGCTACACGCTCGATGAGATTCCGAATGACATCACCCGCAAGACGCCTGCATGCTTCGAGCCGACAATTGACTACGTCGTCGTCAAGATTCCGAAGTGGCAGTTCGAAAAATTCCCGGGAGCAGATGACACACTCGGCCCGCAGATGAAATCAGTGGGCGAGGTAATGGCGATGGGACGGACCTTCAAAGAAGCACTGATGAAGGCCTGGCGAGCTCTCGAGACCGGAAAGAAAACCGGGAGCGAGATTTTGGAACCGAGACGCTTGACACAGATGCTCGTGACGCCGCGTCCGGAACGCCTTGGATACATTCGCTTCGCATTTGAACGGGGCATGAGCGTCCGCGAAGTCGCGCGATTGACCGGAATGGATCCATGGTTCCTGCATCAGATTCGCGAGGTGACTCTAGCGCAGCAGTCTCTACACGATGTCTCTCCGGACGCCATTACCGAAGAGCATTTGCGCAAGTTGAAGCGATATGGCTTGAGCGACGAACGCATCGCGACTGAATGGAAACTAGAGGGTCACGATGGGATCAAGCGGGTCAGGGAACTTCGCGAACAAAAAGGAATTCGACCCGTTTTCAAGTTGGTTGATACCTGCGCGGCTGAATTCGAGTCGATGACTCCGTATCTTTATTCGACGTATGACGAAGAAGATGAGGCTCCGCCCACAGACAAACCAAAGATCATCATTCTGGGGTCGGGACCGAATCGGATCGGGCAGGGAATCGAATTCGATTACTGCTGCTGCCATGCAGCCTTCGCCCTCAAAGACGACGGCTTTGAGACCATCATGGTGAACTGCAACCCCGAGACGGTCTCCACTGACTACGATACGAGCGATCGGCTGTACTTCGAACCTCTGGTTCTCGAAGATGTGCTTGCCATCTACAACCATGAGAAGCAGTCAGGCGCAAAGATCGGGATGATTGTTCAGTTCGGCGGTCAGACTCCTCTCAATTTGGCGCAGCGCCTCCTCGCAGCGGGAGTGCCCATCATCGGAACATCTCCGGATTCCATTGATCTCGCGGAAGATCGAAAGCGCTTTGGCAAGCTTCTAGAGGACCTGGAGATCCCGCAGCCGGCAGGCGGAACCGCGACGAGCGTAGAAGAGGCGCTGGCAGTAGCAGGACGCATCGGATATCCAGTCCTTGTTCGCCCGAGCTATGTACTCGGCGGTCGAGCAATGGTCATTGCCTATGACGACAAGGGCGTCTCCGAATACATGAAGCAGGCAGTGGAATACTCGCAGGAACGGCCAGTTTTGGTGGATCACTTCCTGGAGAATGCAGTTGAAGTCGATGTTGACGCGCTGTGCGACTCGGAAGATGTTGTCATCGCCGGAATCATGCAGCACATCGAAGAGGCGGGAATCCACTCCGGCGACTCATCCTGCGTCTTGCCTGCGGTCAGCATTCGTGAAGAGACGCTGAATACGATTCGAGATTACACACGCAAGCTGGCGTTGGCTCTCAAAGTCGTAGGCCTGGTGAACCTCCAATTTGCGATTCAGCGGGATGGAAAAGGCAAGGACCACGTGTACGTGATCGAGGTGAATCCTCGTGCGTCGAGAACCGTACCTTATGTTTCCAAGGCAACAGGCATTCCACTAGCAAAGATTGGGTCGCGCCTGATGACTGGTCGCAAACTCAAGGAGATGCTTCCGGAGCAGTTGGCGTCGGGCAAAGATCTCGAGGTCGGTTCTCACTACTACGTTAAGTCTCCAGTCTTTCCATGGAACAAGTTCGCCGGCGTCGACACGGTTCTCGGTCCCGAGATGAAGTCTACCGGTGAAGTGATGGGCGTTGCCGAGACATTTGGTGAGGCATTCGCCAAGGCACAGCTTTCCGCGGGACAGATTCTCCCGGCGCGCGGTACAGTCTTCTTCACTGTCAACGATCATGACAAGCCTGCCGCTATCGAGCTGGCGCGGCGCTTTGTCCATCTCGGGTTTCAGATCATTGCTACCGAGGGAACAGCGAATGCGTTGGAGAGATCTGGTCTGACAGTTGAGCGAGTTTTCAAGGTCAAAGAGGGACGGCCGAACGTTGTGGACCTCATCAAGGGAGATCGAATCCAGCTGATCATCAACACTCCGCGTGGTCAGGACACTTTCTTCGACGAAAAGGCAATTCGAAGAGCTGCAGTGCTTGCCAGGGTTCCTACGATTACGACGATAGCGGCGGCGCAGGCCGCTGCAGATGGAATCGCGGCAATGCAGCAGCAGAATCTCTCGGTTTATGCACTGCAGAATCTGCATCTAGCGAGAACCCTTGACCCGACGGCAGAAAGGGAAGTCGGCCGCCTCGCCTAGAATGGAAATATGCTGATCGAGGGCGTCTTTGCAGCTGTTACCACTCCGTTCTATCCGGATGAGCGTGTCTACTATCGCAAGCTGGAGGCGAATGTCGCGCGGTATTCCCGAAGCCTGCTCGCGGGTCTAGTAGTTCTTGGCTCCACGGGCGAAGCTCCTGCGCTTGACGACAGCGAGACAAAAGAGGTTTTCAAGGTGGCGGCGGAAGCGGCTTCGGCCGACAAGGTACTGATTGCGGGAGTGAATCGCGAAAGCCTCCGATCTGTTCTTGAACTCGCTGAAGTTGCGGCGTTGCAGCGCTACGATGCCGTACTGGTAAGAACTCCGACTTATTACTCCACACAGATGACGCCTCAAGTTGTTGCCAACTATTTTCGCGCAGTTGCGGATCGATCACCGCTTCCTGTGGTTCTCTACAACATTCCTCGGTGCGTTCCGTATCAGATCCCAGTGGAAATGGTCGGGGAACTCGCAGATCATCCGAACATCATTGCGATCAAGGATTCGAGCGGCAGCATGGAACGCATTCAAGGCCTCGTGCAGGCGACGCGAAACGCGCGGAAGCGGACTGTGACAGTCACTCCGGTGTTCGAGGCGGTCACCGGACGAATGGTGAGTCCTCAGGCTCGCTCGGAAGCGCCGACATTCGTTGCAGCGTCGGACCTGGCAGGAGGCGCTGCGCTGGCAGTGGCTCCTCCAGTAATTCCGACCAAGACGCGTACGAAAGAGGTCGGATTCCAGGTACTCACTGGATCGGCATCGCAGATTCTGCCATCGCTTGAAGCAGGAGCATCAGGTGCAATTCTCGGATTTGGCGCATGCGCTCCGGAAGCGTGCTACGAAGTCTATTTCGCGTGGAAGGAACGCGATCAGAAACTCGCGGCCGAGAAGCAGGAGAGGATTGCGAAGCCCAACCAGCGGATTACGGGCGAGCTGGGTATAGCGGGCATAAAGTACGCCTGCGACTTCAACGGCTATTACGGCGGATATCCTCGTCAGCCACTTTTAGCCCTAAACGCTGACCAGAGACGCGAGATCGAATCCCTCCTTTCGGAGATACGGAATTAAGGGGTGGGGGGTGCCCCAGGGGTGCCCCCACCCTCTGGAACTAAGTGGCCTATTTTCTTAATTTTGCGTATCGGTAATTATTGTATGTCTCTGAAACACTTAGAGATACGCGCAAATATCTATTCCGGAAGGCCGTGGGCACCCGCAGAAACGTGAAACCGCCAGACCAATGAAGCGTGCGTGGGAATATCGATCAGCCTAGGTCACAAATATGCAAGGCCTTTCGCCGTATCAGAGGCCCACGAATCATCATGCTCCAATGGCCCGAAATAGCATGCAATCGGGGACCATTTTTTTATTTTGGCGCGCCATTTGAAAAGAACCTTCTGGTTGAGAGACGATCTCGGTATTGAGACTTCAGATGTTCTTCATCGATTCATATCGACAGTTCGGCAGGCAATCAGCTACTGCGCAGCGCCTATGTGCATTCGCAAGGCGTTGGAATTCCGACCATTGGACCCCCATTAATATATTTGATGTCTGATAACAGATATTCTGTATAGTGCAAGTGAGCAATGCTAAACAGGCGATTAATCCGCTCATAGCATTAGGCTTGTAGCTTGGTGCGCGCTCCCCTGTCGGGGCGCGACGCTCAGAGAAGATTACATCTTGTAGTGGCCGAGGTCTTCGTCGTTCAGACCCTCAAGCCAGCCGCGGAGCTCTTCTGCTGTCGGACCTTCCGGTGGACCGGACATATTCAGCTTGGCTGACTGCATAACGTGCTCTGAGACGTAGATGGGACAATCTGCTCGGAGAGCCAGAGCGATGGCGTCTGAGGGGCGCGCGTCGACGGTGATCAATTCGTCGCCTTGCCGGATCCATAGCACGGCGAAGAATGTGTCCTCCTTGAGATCGGTGATCACAATCTTCTCCAGTTGCGCGTCCATGTACCGCATCAGGTTTCTGGCCAGGTCGTGGCTCATCGGACGCGACGGTGCCACCTTCTCGATCTCGATAGCGATCGCATTGGCCTCGAAAATCCCCACCCAGATTGGCATTACGGTATCGGAGCTGACATCCTTCAGGACGACGATGGGCATGTTCGTCGCAGGATCCATCATCAGACCGCGAATTCGGACCTCGATATCCATCTCTCAGCTCCCCGCTATTCGTTAGACGGCTTCTCCCACCAGGCTGTTTGGATGAGTCTGCACGATTCTCACCTTCACATAGGAACCCGGCGCCGGTGCAATTGGTGACGCGGTGGTAAAGTTCACAGACTTGTTCTGCGAACTCCTGCCAGTAATCTGGCCGCGAGCCAGGTTTGTTCCCTCGACCATCACTTCCATTTCTTCTCCCAAATGCCTGGCATAATTGGCCCTTTGAATCTCTCGCTGCCGGTCGAGTACGACCTGGAGCCGCTTGGCCTTCTCTGCTTCCGGAACTGAGTCGATCATGGTGAGCGCCGGGGTATTGGGGCGGCCAGAATACTTGAATCCGAAGACGCAATCGTACTGCACTTCCTGCAAGAGGTCCATCGTGTCGATGAAATCGTCGGCAGTTTCTCCGGGAAACCCGACGATGATGTCGGTCGACAAGGAGATCTTGCGCTTTGCAGATTTGATCCAGCTGATGCGCTCTAGGTACCACTCAAATGTATATTCGCGGGCCATCAGCTTGAGGACGCGCGAGGAGCCCGACTGCACAGGCAGGTGGACGTGATCGCAGAGGCTCGGGAATGCATCGATCGCATCGACGATGTCCCGCGTGAAGTCGCGCGGGTGGCTGGTGGTGAAGCGTACACGCCGAATTCCTGCGATCTGCCCAACGGCCGCGAGCAATTCTGCGAAGCTTAACTTCCCTTCCGGATCTTGATAGCTGTTCACGTTCTGACCCAACAACTGGATCTCGGTGTATCCCTGGTCAGCGATTCGACGCGCTTCTTCAAGCACCGATGACGAGCCGCGGCTGCGCTCTTTGCCTCGCGTATACGGGACCACGCAGTAAGCGCAGAACTTGTCGCAGCCTTCGATGATGGTGATGTAGCCGCGGTATGGATTCTGGCGAGCTGTGAATTCTGTCTCAAACGTTTCGTCGGTTTGTCGATCGTCGAGACCGGTGATGCGATGCTCACCGGCTTCAAGACGGCCGAGCATCTCAGGTAGCTTGCGGTAGGATGCCGACCCTGAAACCAGCGAGACGTAGGGCGCACGCTCGAAGATCTTTTCGCCCTCCTGCTGCGCCACGCACCCAAGCACACCGAACCGCTTGCCTGCTTTGTAGAGTTTTTTGTAGTCGTTGAGGCGATTGAAGACTTTCTGTTCGGCCTTGTCGCGGATCGAACAGGTGTTATACAGGATCAGGCCGGCCTCTTCTTCCGTCTCGACCTGGCGGTAGCCTTCGTGCAGCAATGTGCCAATGACCTTTTCAGAGTCATGGGCATTCATCTGGCACCCGAATGTCTCTAGAAAGAAGGTTTTTTCAGGTGCCATAGCACTCCTGAGTATAGAGCATTCGATGGAAAGCGGACCGCGGTTCAATGTGGCCCGGGTTCACATCATGACGAGCGTCCGTTTGCGAACAACGGCAGGCAGAATCGCACAGTCTTGTTGTGCGGCCCAGAGTTTTCGAAGATGCCAAATCAACAACTTGCACGGTCACCTTCGTGGGCTGAGACGTGCTTTGTAGAAGGCGCGGGGCCGAAGTCTTACGCGGCAACCCGCTTTTGGGGAGCAGGTTCCGAATGGCCATCGATGTCCAGGGTGTTGCGCCGCTTGTTCAGGTGTTTGATATGTCGCGGTCCATTCACTTTTACCGGGACTTACTGGGATTCAAGGTCATCGGCAAGTCCAAGGAGAAGTCACGCGATCCTGACGATGTGGATTGGGCGATGCTTCAGCTTTCCAATGCAACGATCATGTTGAACACGGCTTACGATCCAGAGGAAGTTCCGGCTGAACCGGATGCGGCACGATGGTCCGGACACGAGGATACCTGTCTATATTTCCGCTGCCCCGATCTAGAGAGCGCTTACCGGGAATTGCTGTCGAGAGGGTTGCAGATCGACGCTCCAAAAACGGCCTGGTACGGGATGAAACAGCTCTATCTTAAAGACCCGGATGGTTTCGGTATCTGTTTTCAGTGGTTCGCCTGAAGAACCTCGAAGGAGCGCCCATGAAGGCCGTGCTGCAGGATATCCGTTTCGGAATTCGACAACTCACCAAGGTTCCAGGTTTCTCGCTTACCGCAATCGTTTCCCTTGCACTCGGCATTGGAGCCACAACGTCGGTCTTCAGCGTTGTTTATGCGATCCTGATGGACCCCTATCCATACAAGGATTCAGATCGCATGATCCATATGCGATTGCTGATGCCCTCGGGTGAGCTGAACGGTTTCGGGGTGACCGGAACCGAGTGGCAGCAATTGCGGAAATCGCCGGTGGTTGAGGACACCTTTCTGGAGGATGACTGGAGCCTGACGGTGACTGGGTCAGACCTTCCGGAGGACGTACAGGGTGTCTATCTCACTTCAAACGCATTCAACTTCTTTGGAGTACCAGTCGCACTAGGACGAGGACTGCAGCCTTCTGACGCGATTGACGGCCAGGATCCGGCGCCTGTAGTGGTGCTGGGATACAAATTCTGGGCTCGACACTATGGCGGAGACACATCAGTGATTGGAAAAACCATTCAGCTGATGCGTAAGAACTATACCGTTGTGGGAGTCGCAAACCCGCGCTTTACCTGGGGCGATGGAGACGCTTACCTGCCCCTGAAAGTCACCGGCGACCAGGTAAAGGGATTCTACGCCGGATTGCGATTGAAGCCCGGAGTTACGACTGCACAGGCAAACTCTGCACTGGAGCCACTGATCAGGGAGTTTGCCAAAGACAATCCGAAGCACTTCCCGCCCAAGTTTGCCCGCCTCCACGTTGTCGGGCTGAATGAAGACTTTGTGAAGCAGCTGGGTGGAACGTTGTACCTGCTGTTCGGAGCGGTCGCGCTGCTGCTCTTGATCGGCTGTGGCAATGTTTCGATCCTGTTGCTGGCCCGAGCAACTGCTCGTCAACATGAATTCGCGCTTCGCTCCGCAATTGGAGCGAGCCAGAGCCGGATCATTCGTCAACTTCTAACGGAGGCCCTTCTGCTGTCCCTTACGGGCGCTGCGTTGGGCCTTGCACTCGCGTACAAGACTGTCGACGTGATTGTTGCCAATCTCCCTGAATTCTCTTTCCCCCATGAAGCGGCAATCCATGTAAATCTTCCGGTCTTGTTGTTCTGCATTGCAATCGCAATCGGAACGGGACTCCTCTTTGGGCTTTGGCCAGCATTGCAACTGTCGCGCCCCGAAGTCAGCCAGATCATGAAAGCGAACACACGGAAGGCTACGGGCGACGTCAGGGGTCGCAGAGTGCATTCGTTGCTGATTGGAGGACAGATCGCTTTGACTCTGCTGATGATGGCCGGAGCAGGCGCCGCCATCGAAGGCTTCCTAAAGGTTGCGCACGTAAACCTGGGCTATGACCCTCATAACATCATGTCTGTTGGAATCCCGATTCATGATGGCACGTATAAGACGTGGCCCGAGCGTGCAGCTTATTTCGAGAAGATGTATGAGAAAGTCGCAACCGTTCCAGGAGTAAAGATCGCGGCAGTTTCGAGTAACGCTACGCCACCTGCAAACGGGTTCGATGCGCACATGCAAATCGTCGGGCAACCAACGAACGCCGACCAGCCCTTCCGTTTCAACATGGTGAGCAGAGACTATTTCCCTGCCCTCCGCATTCCGCTTGCGCAAGGCCGCCTGTGGGACGAGGCAGAAACGCATCGCGGCGCGCCGTTGATGGTTGTGAATCAGACATTCGCCAGGAAGTACTTCCCTTCTGGAGATGCAATTGGAAAGATTGTGAAGGTGAATGAATTGAAACCGCAGCCCCCTTATCTGCTGATTGCAGAGGGTGCGGAGGAAGGCATTCAGATCATCGGAATTGTTGGGGACAAGCTGGATGATGGGCTTTCCAAACCGATTCTGCCTGAGACATACGTTCCATACACGCTGGCGATGGGAATGTACACGCAGATCCTGGTGCGTTCAGACGTGCCGCCACTCACCCTGCTGCATTCAGTTCGGCTTGCCGTAAATGCAATCGACCCAGATCAGCAGACGAACAACAATGTGCGCGACCTCGAGCACTGGATCACACGTCTTCCAGAATACGCGCGCGGACAATTGGTGGCCTGGCTGTTCGGAGCATTCGCCGCCCTGGCACTCGCCCTTGCGGCCGTGGGATTGTACAGCGTGGTGGCCTACACCGTGGCGCAAAGAACGGGTGAGTTTGGAATCCGAATTGCGCTGGGCGCCGAACGCGGGCATGTACTAGGACTGGTTTTCCGGTCCACCGTGATGAGCGTCGGAGCGGGAATAGCGGCGGGAGTAGTTTTGACCCTGGCGCTGAACAGATTGATGGCAAGCTGGTCGGCAGAGAGTGTTCGCGACCCTCTGCTATTGCTGGGAGCCGCGGTTGTGTTGTCTCTTGTGGCGTCGATGGCTTCGGTTTTGCCTGCGTGGAGAGCGGCGGGCGTCGACCCGATGACGGCGATCCGTTATGAATAATCGGCTTGGTCGACTTCCCTTCAGCGCAGATTCGTGTGCAAGTATGCCAGCAGCGCTGACATCTGCTCATCGCTGAATCGGCCGGCAAAGGCGGGCATCATGCCTTTTCCAGCAAGCACGACGCGGCGAACCTCTGAATCATTTGCAGGGGCGCCGCTGGGCAACGTCGACCGGCCGAAGACACCGTGAAGATCAGGCGGAGCCTTCTTCAAAGCAAGGTCATTTTCATCATGACAATGGGCGCAGCGCACCTGGTAAAGGTGCTTCCCGGCGATCTGCTGAGACGTAAGCTTCGGAGTATCGCGGCAACCGATACTCGCAAGGCCGGCTGAAAGCAAGAGCGCGGCGCCAGCGGCTGCCTGAAATCGAGTTGAGATCGTGCGGACTACGAACACTCCTTCGATTCTAAGCGGCGAAATTCCGATATTCTTGGAAGATGAGACTTTCCTCCGCGCGTGTGGTTGTTGAAGCGCCCCAGGCTCACCAGGACGGCCGCGCCGGTATCGGGACTTAAAACGAATGAAGCCACACTTCGATCACTTGACGCCGTTGTCTCATGCCGCGCAAAACCGCTGCTTCGGATGTGGTGAGGCAAATCCACAAGGACTCCAATTGAGTTTCCTTTTGGCTGAGGACGGGACGGTAGTTTGTCCGACCAGTATTCCCGATCGATTCGAAGGCCATCCCGGATTCCTGCACGGCGGAATCATTGCGACGTTGCTTGATGAAACCATGAGCAAAGCAGTGCGCGCCAGGGGCCTCACTGCGATGACGCGACATCTCGAAGTGGACTATAGGCGACCTGTTCCGTCTTGTACGCCAATTCGCATGGAAGGGCGCATCTTGCGGGATGAAGGAAGAAAGCACTTTGTGGAGGCAACAATCTTCAATGCCGAGTCAAACGTGCTCGCGCATGGAAAAGGCGTCTTCATCGAAGTTCGCCCCACCAGACCCTGATGCATTTCAATCGTAATCTTCTTGGGGTTACAAGCCGCTGAGACATGCAGTTGGAAATGTTGCGGAGATCTGTCCCGTGGAAGAGTTCTCCTGAGCGCAATCGAACTGAACAGCGAGAAAACACCACCATCGAGAAGCCGGCAATCGGGTAAGCCGGCTTTTCGACGAGTAGTATCAGGTCTAGTGAATCATGTTGATGGTTTCCTGGGTGACCGTGTCAAATGTGGTGATTGCTTTCGAGTTCGCTTCAAAGGCGCGCTGAGCGATGATGAGCTTTGAAAACTCGGCAGAGATATTGACATTCGAGCCTTCGAGTGCCCCGCCCTGCATGGTGCCGAGGCCGGAGGTTCCGGAGATTCCAATCGTTGCAGATCCACTGGCGAGAGTGGTCTCGAATTCCTCGCTACCCAAAGATTTCAGTCCCTGCAGAGAAGTCCAAAGTTAAGTGTGCGGAATTTGAGTTAAAGGCTCATCCTGGACTCAAGGCCCGACCCTCGCAGGACTCATATTTAAGTGGAATCATGTAGCCCGCGCACGTACGGTCTGTATCGCGGGAGAAGAATCACCCAATTTCCGGCGAAGGTAGTTGATGTAGACATCCACGATGTTCGTTGATTGCGCTGGTTCGAGCTTCCATACCGTTTCGAGGAGTTCAGCGCGCGAGACGGAATGTCCCCGGTTCAACAAGAGTGCTTCCATGAGGGTATATTCCTTGTTCGTGAGATTCAGCTGGTGCTCTCCGCACATGACGGAGCGATCCACGCGATTCATCCTGAGATTTGCGGCCTGCAGCTGGGTTCGTGAATTGCTCCTTCTCCGGACCAACCCAAGACAACGTGCGCGCAGTTCGGCGAAGCTGAAGGGTTTAAGAATCAAGTCGTCCACTCCGAGTTCGAAACAGGGGATTCGAATATCGATTTCCCGCATCTCGGTCAACACGATTACCGGAAGATCGGGCTCCAGTTTTTTCATTTCCGCGAGCACTGCCTCGCCACCGATTTTTGGCAGACTAGGTCCGGGCACTCTGACTTGAATGCATTCAGGGCCTCCGAGCCGTCAGTAGCGAGACTGAGCCGATGGCCATCGTTCTCGAGTCTGCGGGCCAAGAATTTACCTAACGCACGATCATCTTCCGCAATCAGGACTCTCATTGCTTTAGCTCCTGCCGATGCGAAGAGTGGTCAAACCGCGGCGATTCGTTGACTGAAATGCGACACCTCTCCACATTCGCCCAGGGCTTGTTCGACTTCAAGGGAAGAGCGGAGAAAGCGCAGGCGGGTGGCCCGAATCGGGTGGGTGAAAATTCGATGCGTCAAACAGGGATCGTGAACGCTCGGCCGTGACACGAATCACTGCGGATCGGAGCGTTGTCAGCAGTGAGTGCTTGACTCGCCAGCAATGCGCCGGCGGCAGCAGCCCCGGCTTCGGAAGCCGGCAATCAGACCCCTGGTCAAACCGTTTCACAAGGAACCGTCTCGTAACGGGACCTTGGAAGGCAAAGACGCAGCAATGCACGGCTGGGTTCCTCAGGGAAGAAAAAGCAAAAAAAGGCCTCCTGTGATTCGCCTTTCCTTCGCTATAATTCGCGCATGGCAATCACGCGAAGACAAAGAGAGATTATCGATTTTTTGGGGTCGTTCGTGGCGCGCAATGGCTATTCCCCGTCTTTCGAGGAGATTGCTAGGGGAATGGGCCTCAAGAGCCTTGCCACCGTGCACAAGCACATCACAAACCTGGAAAAGAAGGGCTTACTTGACCGTGTGCATAATCGCAGCAGGTCCATCGACATCCTGCCCCCGGGCACACGAAACCGATCAAGCGATCGGCTGCCGCTGGCGGGTAGGATTGCAGCTGGCCTGCCGGTGGAAACGGCTGAAAACCCAGAGACAATCTCGCTCCATGATGTTGTTGGGAACCGCGATGTGTTTGCCCTGGAAGTGCGCGGCGACTCGATGCGGGATGAGCATATTATCAACGGCGATTACGTGCTTGTAGAGCGTGCTCGAACAGCGCGTCAGGGGGAGATAGTTGTCGCACTCGTCCGTGGAGCGGAGACGACGCTAAAGCGCTTCTACTCGGAAGGAAACGTGGTGAGGCTGCAGCCCGCCAATACTGAGATGGAACCGATTTATGTTCCGTCATCCCAGGTTGCGATTCAGGGGAGAGTTCTCGGCGTTCTGCGAAGATATCGCTGACGTCAAGCGCAAAAGAAGCCCGGCTTGAGCCGGGCCTCTGAAACGCGGATCCGTCCTGTCAGGCGAGAAGTCGCTGGACCTTCTCTTCAATCACGTTCTGAGGGGCATAACCCACGACCTGATCCGCAACCTTGCCGCCCTTGAAAAACAGCAGTGCCGGGATTCCACGAATCCCATAACGGGACGGAGTAGCAGAATTGTGGTCGACATCGACCTTGGCAACCTTTAGCTTGCCAGCGTAGGTCTGGGCAACTCCATCTACGATCGGCGCAATTGCCCTGCATGGACCGCACCAGACTGCCCAAAAGTCCACAAGCACGGGCTGCTCACTTTTCAGTACTTCCTGTTCGAAGGTCGCATCGCTTACTTCCAAAACACCCAAACCTGCCATGGTTCTCCTTGTTGTGCCGGTGCACCTATCCTAGCCGACGACCGCGCCTTAATAGGATGCTTGATGGGGGGGATAAGTCGCAATGGGGCGAAATGGCGGAACGGGGGTAGACGTGAAGCCAATCGTTTTACCAAAGGGCAAAATAGAAGCGCCCGGATCCGGCGAAGGATCACGGGCGCTAGAGCAGCCCTCCCCCAGAACTGCCCACGCTGCGAATTTAGGTGGTATTGGATGCAAGATCAAGGAAACTTAGGTAATCGAGCGGGTAATCGCAGGTAGGTGATTTACCTCACCGTTATCCGGAAGATCGCCAGTTAACTGAGCAGTGAACAAGGGGCTGGCTAACATGGCTGGTCTTTCAGAACCACTCAGGCGGCCCGGAATGAAGCCTCCGCGCCCGCATCGTGAAAAGAACAAACAAGCAGGGACGGCTCTGAACATGGGTCGGTCGCGCTCAGAATTCGCCGGGAAACCTGCTCGGTCACCTCCTGGTTCTCGGCAATCACGAGAACTGCGGGGCCGGCGCCGCTGAGGGACACTCCGAGAATCCCATCCTGGCCGGCAAGGGGTAGCAGTCGAGGAAGCAAAGGGCAAATACCGGCTCGATAGGGCTGATGGAGGCGATCCTGCATCGCTGTCTGGAGGAGGTCGCCACGACCCTGGGCAAAAGCCACTCCGAGCATGAGCGCCGACTGAAGGTTCGCAACTACGTCTGAGCTGGAATACTCAGAGGGCAAGACGGCTCGAGCTGAACTGGTGGCGAGGGATTCCGAAGGAAGCACAACGATGGCGCGCCACTCCGCCGGAGGGATGACACGGGCAACGCGAACAGTTCTACCCTGGTTCGCCGCTGCTACGAATCCGCCGAGCCAACAGGCAGCAGCGTTGTCTGGATGGCCTTCGAGGACACAAGCCTCCTCAAGAATGCGTTCGCCATTCCAGCCCAGATTGCCGAAGTGGACTGCCATTGCAATCGCAGCCAGGCGTCCGGCTGCTGAAGAACCGCAGCCCATGCCGAGCGGGATCTGGTTGTGCATGCTGATGGCCAGAGGCTGCACCTCTCTGCCCTGTTCACGGAGAGTGCGAGAGTACGTGGTCAGAATGAGATTGTTCTCAAGGCTGGAACACAGGTCGCTGTCTTTGCCTTTTGCCTCGATCGAGAACTCTGGCGCCGGTCCAGCTTCGACCTCGAGAGAAAAACTGAGCGCAACGGCGGCTGAGTCGAAGCCAGGACCCAGGTTGGCTGAAGTTGCAGGAAGGCGGAGACGAAATCCTGAGCTCATTCAGCGGCGCCTTTCAGCGCGCGTAGCACAGCCTCCGGAGAAGGATCGACCACAACGGCGTCACGCTGCAGCGGAGTTATCGAAGGTTCATGGCCTTCGGACTCATGTGGGGTCAGGAGCGTTCCGCGATGAAAGTTGATCGTATAGTCGGCGTCTTTAAGGGTGTGTCCAGTCAGAAGCAACACCACGGATTGGCTGGGGGCCACTCTGCCCTGATTGCGAAGTTTTTTGAGGCCTGCGAGAGTAACGGCGGACGCGGGCTCGCAGCCGAGACCCTCGGCTCCAATTTCAGCCTTGGCGATGGCTATTTCCGCTTCGGAGACATCGAGACACCATCCACCGGTATCACGGACCACTTTTGCCGCCTTACGCCACGAGGCCGGATTCCCGATTCTGATCGCAGTTGCACGCGTGTTTGCCTCAACGGGCTGCAACTTCTCTCCGCCGCTCTCGACGAAACTCCGTACGAGTGGATTGGCGCCTTCTGCCTGAATGACTGAGATCTGTGGGATGCGGGAGACAAGGCCGAGTTCTCGAAGCTCGCGGAAACCCTTTCCCAACGCTGAGCTGTTGGCGAGATTTCCACCAGGAACAATCAGATGATCCGGGACGGACCAGTCGAACGCTTCCGCGATCTCAAAGGCTGGCGTCTTTTGTCCTTCGAGCCGGTAAGGATTGACGGAGTTGAGCAGGTAGATCGGAGCCTCTTGGACGATCTGCGTCAGAACCTTCACGCAGCCGTCGAAGTCGGATTTGAGCTGGAACGTGACTGCGCCATAGTCCATAGCCTGAGACAGCTTCCCCCAGGCGATCTTGCCTTCGGGAATGAGCACAAGGCTGCGCAGGCCCGCACGCGCGGCGTAGGCCGCCATCGCGGCGGAGGTGTTGCCTGTCGAAGCACAGGCGACCCATTTGAATCCGCGTTCGCGCGCCACGCTGAGTGCAGCTGTCATTCCCGTGTCCTTGAAGGAGCCAGTGGGATTCATGCCCTGGTGTTTTGCGAAAAGCTCGTCAATTCCCAGGGCCTTGGCTGCACGCTTCAATTTGTAGAGGGGAGTGTTCCCTTCGTAGAGCGTGACCGCATTTCCAAAGCTGTCCAGGATGGGCAGCAATTCACGGAACCGCCAGACGCCGCTCTGATCAACGGTCTCACTGGAGCAGCGGCGCTCGCGCCAGAGCCATTTCAGAGCGCCTGGGTTAGGGCGGTCGTGCCCTTGGCGCTGTCCCCAACCTGCGTACTCGACTTCAAAAAGATCGCCGCATTGCGCGCATCGGAAGTCGGGACGTGCTTCGACGCCGGAAATGCGCGAGCCACACCCGAAACACCTTAGACTGTGCAGGTTGTCGTTCATGCCTTGGTCTTAGCCTACCAGAGCACGTACCAGATCCCTATAGGCCCAAATCGATTGGCGCTAGGCCATTCAGAACCCAAGCATCACCGGCTCCATCTGAAGATCAATAGAAAACTGATCGAGCACGGCCGAGTGAATCTGATCTGCGAGCGCAAGAATTTCGGAGGCAGTTGCTCCGCCCAGATTTACCAGGGCCAGGGTGTGCTTGGTAGAGATCCCGGCACTTCCCAATTGATAGCCCCTGGCGAAGCCGGCCTTTGCAATGAGCCACGCAGCTGAGATCTTCACGTGCCCTGGTTGATCAGGAGCAGCAGGAAATTGTGGCACTTCGGACCCGCCAATTCGCGCGATCGAAGCCGCCTGTTCCTTGCCCACGACCGGATTCTTGAAGAAACTTCCCGCGCTCCGGCAGTCCGGATCGCCTTCGGAGATCAACATGCCTTTCGCTTGACGGATGCGGCGGACTACATCAGCTACCTGGCCGAGCGATGGATTAGAGCCGGCTGGAAATTCTCGCTGAAGATCGGCATATTTCAATGATGGACGACCGCCGTGAGTGAGCACGTATTCAACGGCGAGAATGACGTACCGGCCTTTATCCGACGTGTTGAACCGGCTTCGGCGGTAGCCGAAACTGCACTCCGCTGCATTCATCTCGACGGTCTCGCCGCTTCTCAGGTCGTAGCAGCGAACACGAACTACGGTGCTTGCCACCTCCTGCCCGTAAGCTCCAACGTTCTGAACCGGAGTACCGCCAACATCCCCGGGAATCCCGGCAAGACATTCGATCCCGGCGCAGTTTTCATCGATCGTGCGCTGGACGACACCGTCCCAGTTCTCCCCCGCAGCTACCCGGAAGATACATTCAGCTTGTTGTGCTGATCGGCGCATCTCGACGCCTCTAATAGCGACATGAAGAACCAGACCGTCGAACCCAGCATCGGAGACAAGCAGGTTGCTTCCGCCACCCATTACGAACAGGGGGACATCCTGTGCTCGTGCCCAGTTCGCTGCTTCGATGACATCGGACTCCGTTTCCGCATCGACGAACCACTTGGCGGGTCCGCCAATCCCGAAGGTCGTGAGCGGCGCAAGCTCAACATTTTGCTGGATGTGCACTGATCAAAGGCTACACCAACCCGGCAAGACTGCTTTTCGGTAGAATGATGACAGGCATGGCAAATGGACCTGCCGGAGGTTACATGTACCCAGAATTGATGGTTATCCCGATGCGCGAGGAACTCGTGCGCGCAGGAATTGAAGAGACTCGGACCCCCGAGCAAGTCGATGCCGCCGTATCCCAATCGGGGACAACACTGCTGGTGGTGAACTCGATCTGCGGATGCGCAGCCGGCAAAATGCGCCCCGGCGTGCGGCTTGCACTGTCGAACTCAGCGAATCAGCCTGACCGGAAGATCACCGTCTTCGCAGGGCAGGATCGCGAAGCCACCGAGCGCGCGCGCAGCTACTTTGAGGGAAATCCACCCACCTCTCCCGCTATCGCAATTCTTCGCGATGGCAAGCTGGTGTTTCTGATGCAGCGGTTTGTCATTGAACAGGCGACCGCCCAACAGATTGCCGGTGAACTGATTCGTGCATTCGATGAGTTCTGCGCCAAAACGCCTGCGTAAACGAGAGCGATCCCGGTGTGAGCAACGGCCTCCATTTTGGAGGCCGTTCTCGTTTCAGGCTAGCCCGCTGATTTCAAGCATTGGCCGATCGGCGAGACCAGAACAGATACACCGGAACACCAAGAACGACAATGGCCAGGCCTGGCCATGTGTATTGAGGCTTGTAGCGCAGCAGTACGATGCAAATCCAGGACGCCAGAATGATGTAGAGCGCTGGCAGAACAGGGTATCCGAGTGCCTTGTAAGGACGCGGGGCATCCGGGCGTTTTACGCGAAGCACGAAGAGCCCAACGATGGTGAGCATGTAAAAGATCAGCGCCGCAAAAATGATGTAGTCGAGCAACTGGCTGTACGAGCCTGAGATGCACAAGAAGGCCGTCCAGCAGGCTTGAACGAAAAGGCCGGTTGATGGAGTCTTGTATTTCTCACTGAGCTTGCCCACTGATTTGAAGAAGAGCCCGTCCCGACTCATGGCGTAGTAGACACGCGCACCGGCGAGAGAAAGACCATTTGCACAGCCGAACGTTGAGATCATAATTGCGGCTGCCATGATGTATGCGCCGCCCGTGGGAAAGATGACCCCGAGCGCCGCGGTGGCCACGCGATCCTCTGATGCGTACTGGATTCCGCGTGCCATCGCGGATGCGCCATGCGCGTCCCCGTGCATCGGTAGAACCATCAGATAGCCGAATGTTGCGAGGATGTACACTGTCGAGACAAAGCCTGTTCCGAGAATCAGCGAGAGCGGGATATTGCGACGAGGGTCTTTCACCTCGCCTGCGGTGAAGGTGATGTTGTTCCAGGCGTCAGAAGAAAAGAGCGATCCAACCTGAACCACGGCGAGGACAATCACGAGATTCACGAGAACGATCGGGCCGCCGATTCCCACTTGCACGGGATGCATCGCGCTCCACCCGGAGTTTCTCCAGAACTCGTGCCATCCGGAACCGAAGTTCGCAACAACTGCGGTGGGATTGCGACCAATGGTGAGCGTGAGCAACACAAGAGCGGCTAACGAGAGCGCCTTTGCTGAGGTGAAAATGTTCTGGATCAAAGCGCCAAGTTTTATCCCGAACATGTTCAGTATTGCGAGAAGGAAGACAATCAGGATACCGGTGAGGTTGGCGGTATTAACGCCGATCTCCATGTTGCCAAGGACCATCGGGCCGATCTTGATCGCCGGTACATGGGCAATATGCCAGAGCCAGTGCGTCGTCGAGATCGATGGAAAGAAAACACCGAGGAATTTACCAAACGCGACACAGACGGCTGCGATGGTTCCAGTCTGGATGACCATGAAGAGGGTCCACCCATAGAGGAAACCCCAGAGCGGACCGAGCGACTCACGCAGATAGACATATTGGCCGCCGGCCTTCGGCATCATAGCCGCGAGTTCACCGTAACTGAGCGCGCCTATCAACGTGAGAACTGCGGTCACGACCCATGCCCCGATGACGAGAGCCGGCGAGTCCGCAGTCCGAGCGATATCGGCATTGACCAGAAAAATTCCGGAACCGATCATCGAGCCAGCGACAAGAGCTGTTGAACTAAACAGGCCCAGAGTCTGCACCATCGCGGGAGCCTGGGTCGCGGTTGAAGCCTGATTGTCAGGATCAGTAAGCTTGGAAGTCGACACTGCCGTTGTTTTATCCGAATTGAGAATGATTGTCTTGCCTAATTTTCTATCGCTAACCCAATTCTTTCATCCACCGCTCGAACTCTCTTGCAGGATCGGCAGTGCGAAAGATCGCTTCTGATACAGCGACCATAGTCGCGCCTGCATCAAGAACGGACCGAGCGGTCGCCAGGGTTATGCCTGCTGCCGCGCTGAGCACGACCTGAGGACCAGCCTGCTCACGGAGACTGCGGACTCCGTCAACTCCGATCGGCATCTTCTCGGTCTTCTTTGTCCGAGTCTCGAAGACCGGGCCGATTGCAAGATACTCCACAGGCGCATCGAGGATCCCCGGCAACACTCGGTCGCTGCCGCCGAATGTGCCGATGATTCGGTTGTTTCCGAGAAGCCGACGAGCGTCTGACGGAGAGAGATCGCCGGCATCAACATGCACGCCATCAAAACATGTCAAATCAACCAGATCGGCTCTGTCATCCAGAATCAACTTTACTTTTCCGGTTGGCATTGAGCCGCGAAGGATCTGGGCATCTGCAACGAGCTCTGAATCCGAACCTGTCTTGTTTCGGTACTCCAGCAACCTCACACCGGCGGCTGTCAATGAGGCACCGAGAGTCTTCAAAAACTCACTTCTGCCCGAGAGTGGAATGATCGATGAGTCGAGGATCGGATACACCTTCGGAAATATGAACGGCATGAGCAAAGGATAGCCGAGCGAACTGGTGAAGGCGGCGAGGGACCGGAGGCGTTTAGCAGATTTAGCCTCCGGTTCCGTTCGCAAAAGACTTACATTTCGTCCGCCGATGGTCCGTAGGTTCCAGGAATCTTCTGGTCTAGGATCCGGAGGTAGACGCCTAGCTGGGCGCGATGGTGGACGAGATGGTTCATCACCCAAGTCCGCCACACGTTGTACTTGGTGTCGTCGATCCACGTCTGTTCACCGGCGACAAACTTCCAGTTGGAATCCCATTTTGCAGGTGTCATGGCGGCGAGCGCAGGAGTGACCTCTGCAACCTGCTTTTCGAACCGCGAGAGCAGTTCCCTTCTATTTGCGGGATCGGGAGAGTTCATTTCTGGATTCCAGTCGAGCCGGTCGCGGTTGAGGGTGTGAAGCGCCCAGTCTCCGTTCGTGTCCGCGACATGGCCAGCAAGCTTCCCGAGCTTCATTGACTTGGCGTGAGGCTGCCAATTGAAATCGGCATTTTCCGGAATAGCTTCGAGCAGTTTGCGAGTATTGGCTGTTTCGCGCTCGTATTCAGCAATGAGTTCTTTTTGAATGTCCATCTTGCAACCTCCGTGTTGCGATGGACAGCATAACCGAATTCCGCTCGAGAAAAGTCAGAAACTGTGGACAACCGTCACACCGGTTGCTGCGTGCTAGATACCACTGGAAGTCCGGCGGCTTCCCAGGCAGCCAATCCTCCCGCAATCTCAATGAGATTCGTGATGCCGTGCTGGTGAAGAATGCTGACGGCAATTGAAGAGCGATATCCGCCAGCACAATGTACCGCGATACGACTGTTGCATGGTACTTCGGCGATGCGCTCTTGCAGGCGATTCAGAGGGATGTTCAGACTTCCGGGTATGTGCTTTCGTTCCCATTCAGACGGTGAACGCACATCAAGGAGCACGGGCGGAGCGACCGCCGCCAATTCTTCAGCGGCAACGAGAACTCCGGAGCGCTCTGTCGGCCATACCAGATCGGGACGGTCAGCAAGGGCGGCCATGCCACCGCTGAGATAACCAAGGATGTGATCGAATCCGATGCGCCCCAGGCGAGTTGCAGCTTCATATTCCCGACCGGGTTCCGCAATGATCACGATCGGTTTGGAGCGATCGAGAACGGTGCCGGCCCACGTAGCGAATTGTCCCCCGAGCCCAATATTGATACTGCCAGCCAAGTGACCCTTTGCATATTCGGCGGGTTCACGAATATCGAGAAGTTGTGCGCCGCGATCTCCGAGACAGAGGACCTCGTCGAGATCGACAGGTTTGAGAACCTCCAGACGCTTGTCGAGCGTAGGACGTTCCCGAGTATTGAGGATTGCGTCGTAGGTGAAGTAGGGCGGCGCATCGGGTTGATCGGCGGTGACGAGGCGAATGAATTCCTCTTTCTTCATTGGTTTCAATGCGTAGTTGAATCGCTTCTGCTCGCCTAAAGTCGAGACGGTGTCTGACGACAGACTCTTCCCGCATAAGGAACCGGCACCATGTGCGGGGTATACCAAGATTTCATCCGGCAAGGTGAGCAGCTTCGTATGCAGGGAGTCATACAGGTAGCCACCGAGTTCATTCGCAGTCCATCCCAGAGACGCGCGTAGATCGGGACGACCGACATCACCGATGAACAGCGTGTCTCCTGTGAGTACTGCATATGGCATGGTCTTACTCTTCGCGAGATCAAAGACGAGGATCGATATCGATTCAAAAGTGTGGCCAGGTGTATGAAGTACCTGCAGACGCATGCCTGGGAAATCAAGGACGTCGCCGTCCTCCATCGGAAGAAATGCGTATTCAGCTTCCGCACGCGAACCCAGGTGGATTGTTGCCCCGCACCCATTGCGCAGTTCCAGATGTCCGGCGAGGAAGTCTGCGTGAAAATGGGTCAGGAAAACATGTCTGATTTTCAGCCCGAGCTTTTCCGCGTCGACGATGTACTGATGGACGTCGCGCTGCGGATCAACAATGACCGCAGTGCTGCTTTCTTCGTCCCCGAGAAGATAGCTGGCGTGAGCGAGACAACCGAGATAATACTGTTTCAAAATCATGTGAGTGTTTGCGAGTCTAGCACCGAGTATTCAAAGTGGTCAGCCAGAAAATCATGGCTTCTTCACAGCATCGTCCGGCAAGGCGAAGGCAACGTACATACCTCCCTGGGGGTCGTTCGGAGTGCGGGCATTGCTAGAGGCAATTACAACGTACTGGTGGCCATCAACGGAATAGGTCGCTGGCGTTGCAACGCCCGCAAATGGCAGCTCTGTCTCCCAGAGCAGCTTTCCGCTGGATGTGTCAAAGGCGCGCAATTTGCGGTCGTACACAGTTGCACCGATGAAAAGGACTCCGCTGGCTGTGACGACCGGACCACCGTAATTCTCAGACCCGGTGTTGGCCAGGCCCTTCTCCCTGAGAGCAGGATATTCGCCCAGCGGAACCTTCCAGAGGTACTTGCCTGTCGTGAGGTCGATGGCATTGAGAGTTCCCCACGGAGGTGAGATTGCCGGATAGCCATCGGGGTCGAGGAACTTTTTATAGCCGCTGAAGATATAGGTGTTGGAGAACTCGTCTGGGTTCGCTTCCTGTCTCTTCACCGTTGTGCCAACTTCGAGGAAGCGCAGGAGAGCGTCGAGTTGCGCGCCCTTGGCATCTGCGGGAGGCATGTCGCCTTTTCCCTTCTGGACCACCTCCGAGACTTGCGCCGCATTCATGCGAGCTCCGATACCTACGAGCGAAGGAGCAGGCTGTACGCCCTCAAGCTTTTCTCCGTGGCAGACGGCGCATTGCTCCGCATATACCTTTGCGCCTCCTGGATCAGCGGCGGCCGACTGAGGATGTTGGGGGGCTGGCGCTGCCTGAAGTTCGCGCGGCGGGGCTGCAGCACCGGCAGATCTAAGATACGTGAGCAATGAATCCAGATGTTCGCCCTGGATGTTTGGGAACGACGGCATGCGGCCGGTGCCGTGCTGAATGGTGGAGACGATCTTGTCCTGGGCCAGACGATTCCCCACGTTCACAAGAGATGGAAAGGCTGGAGGCGAACCCGCGCGGTCAATGCCATGGCACATTGCGCACTGGCTCTGGTAGAGCGCTTCGCCCGGACTGTGAGCGTTGCTGGGCGCGATTGCTCCCGTCCACGCCATCTCTGTTTCATTGATGTAGATGACCTTGTGTTCGGGATCGATCGCCGGTCCTCCCCACTCTGCACCACCATCGAATCCCGGGAATATTACGGTCTGCTTGCCGACGGCGAAAGGAAAGAACTGTCCGCCATTCCGGAAGCTGCGTAGCGTTCTGAGCGCCCATTCGTGTGCTTCGGGCGTGCGAGTGGTGAGCATGCTCTCGTTGAGTTCCTGGCGAGCATATGGCTCTGGCAAGTCAGGCTTAGGCTGAGTTGGCGCGGTAACTTCTCCAGGAACATCGCTCTTTGGGTAAGCATGTTCGTGGATCGGAAACAATGGATCGCCGGTGAGGCGATCGAACAGATACAGGTAGCCCTGCTTTGTCGTCTGCGCAATGGCATCGACGTGTTTGCCATTCCGTTCGACGCTGAACAGAGCCGGAGGCGAAGGAAAGTCGCGATCCCATATGTCGTGGTGCACTCCCTGGAAGTGCCAAATGCGTTTGCCGGTGCTGGCATCCAGTGCAAGCAGCGAGTTTGCGTAGAGATTGTTACCGACGCGATCACCCCCATAAAAGTCCATGACCGCGGAGCCAGTCGGAACATAGACGATTCCGTGCTCGGTATCCAGTGCCATCCCGCACCAGTTGTTGGCTGCTCCTGCGTCCTTGTATGCATCTTTTGGCCAGGTCTCGTAACCAGGCTCTCCAGGCACTGGAATGGTGTGGAAGGTCCATCGCAGCTGACCAGTGCGCAAATCGAAGGCCTGAATGTAACCGGGCGGCGACGGCTTTGCCTCGGGATTGCGGCCGCCGACAATGATGAGGTCTTTGTAAATCACTCCCGGCGTTGTCAGGGCGATGGAGAGCGCGCTGAAGTCGCTTTTCGCACCTGGAATCGCAAGGCCCTTGCGGAGATCGACGTGACCGCTCTCGCCGAAGCTGTTGATGAGATTTCCTGTGTCCGCATCCAGGCAGTATAGGAAGTTCATCACGCCGGCATAGATGCGCCCGTGTTGACCGTCGTGCCAGTACACCAAGCCGCGCGCTGGCTGCCCGGCGACGATGCCGGAATCGAACTTCCACTTCAGCTTGCCGATGGCTGCGTCGAGGGCAATGACCTCGTCCTTAGGCGTGTAGCCGAACATCGTTCGGCCAATAATGAGCGGGTTGGTCTGAATGCTTCCTTTCTCGCCCGTGTCATAGATCCAGGCTTGCTTGAGCTGATGGACGTTCTCACGGGTGATCTGAGTCAGGCGCGAGTAGTGATCCCCATCAAGACCACCGTTATAGGCGGTCCAGCCCGTGTCTGCCTGAGCAGCACAGCGGAGCGACGGAGTGGAAGCAAGAACGGCGAGAAGAATTGCAGTGAAGCGGCGTCGAATGAGAGGCATTGGGGACCGGCGAGCACCAAGCTCGGCTGAAAAAGAATACACGGCGGAGCCCCCACCCACAGCGCTACTTTCCTTGAAACTGCGGTGAGCGTTTTTCGAAGAAGGCTCCGATGCCTTCCTGGTAGTCGCCGCTATCGTAGACCTGGCGCCGCATTGCCTGTACGCGCTCGAAAGTTTCAGGGCTCAGATTGTGAGAAGCGGAGAGCAGGCGGAGTTCCTCCTTGAGCAGGCTGATCACCAGGGGAGAGTTGTTTGCGATCTGCTGAGCAATCTTTTGTGTCACCGGTTCAAGTTCGGCGCGCGGAACGGCATGACTGACCATGCCCTGTGCCACAAGTCGGCGAACCGAAACAGGCTGCGCGGTAAAGAGCATTTCCTTGCAGAGCGGCATTCCGCCTGCGTTCAGAAAGTTCTGAACCCCGGAGATGTTGTATGGCATACCGAGCTTCGCCGGAGTGATTGCAAACGTGCTGTCGTCGCTGGCTATAATCAAGTCGCAGCTCATAACCAGCTCGCATGCCCCGCCCCAGACGCTGCCCTCGACCATCGCAATCACAGGCGCTGGAAAGTGTTCAACCATTCGGATAACCCGACGAACGGGGTCATCGTAAGTGAGGGGATCGCGACCATTCGTCGGGAGCTCACGTACGTCGTGTCCAGCGGAGAAGACTCGCGCTCCCGGAGCTGCGCGAAGCACCACCACGCGTACCTGGTCCAGCAGCAGATCTTCGAGGGCTGAACAGAGTTCGTGGATCAGCGTCGTGCTCAGTGCATTGTGCTTCGCGGGATTGGCGAGTGTAATTACTCCCACTCTGTTCGAAATCTTTGTTTCTACCAGTGAGTATGTCGTTTCCAAATCGCACCATCCGACCAGCATCGAGGTCCGGCTGAGTCTAGCGGAACCGGTGCGCTGGTGGCTGTGATTTGCATTGGGTCAATTCAGGCGACCAACGGACGGATGCCCGCTCCCCCACCGGCTCGCATGCCAATCAATGGATTACGTGCAGAGAAAGCCATGTAACTGCCCCTAAACGCTCAGGCTTTACCTGCTCTCGCGGCTATTTCAACTTCAAAGAGCCCAGCACGTTGCGAATATACTCGTCCACCGTCTCCGCGAATGAGCCGAAGAAGACGCCGACGCATGCCCCTAGCAGCAAGCCAATCGCTGCCCCGATCACGACTGCCATGCTGCGCGAGAGATCGGAGAGAGCGAAGCCGACAACTCCGCCACAGACTGCGCACAGTAACGAACCGCCCAGTGCCGCATAGGCTACGTCCTCAGCTGCTCCAGCTCGCCGCGTCAGAAGCCGGGCCGTACCCCTGCCGACGTACTGGAACGAGCGGTCAAGCGTGCCCCAGAACCCGTATGCAGAATCGCTCATTTTCACCCCCTGAATGATTGGATGACGGGCTGAATCGCAAGGTGCGATGTAAACAGGGTTTTGAGAGCGGTTCGATCATGGAAGTTCGAGGTATTTGCTCGGGCAGCTTTCCATTGTGCAACTTCAATGAAAAATTTTCTGCAATCCCTACGCCCGGGCGTCGCGGTTTTGGATTGTTTGCCTTGGTGACGAGCTTCGCAGCCTGGAGCCTTCAAACCACGCGAATGGTTCAGCTCTTCCCCTTGCACTTCTACAACAAGCTGGGCTATTCTCCTGTCGAAGTGGAAGGGGGAATGGTTTTGCCAGAGCGAATCGAACTGCCCCAGGGAACGCTGGATCTCATTATTCTTCGAACGCTGCTGACCGGTGCTCAACACGGTTGGGCGATCTCGGAACGCGTGCAGCAAGTCTCAAGCGACGTGCTCAGCATTCAGCAGGGCTCCCTATATCCCGCGCTGCACCGCCTGGAGCGGCATGGCTGGATCAAGGCGCAATGGGGCACTTCCGAGAACAACCGTCGTGCGAAGTATTACGAACTGACCCCTGCGGGCCGAAGACAGCTTGACGCTGAAACGGAAGCATGGCGCAAGCTGACAATTGCCGTCGAGCAGGTTCTGGAAGGTGCGTGATTCCATGCTGGACGACCTGCGCTACCGCTCGCGAGCACTTCTTCATCATCAGCAAGTGGAAGACGAGCTGGACGAAGAGCTCCGTTTCCACTTTGACAAGCAAGTTGAAAAATACAGGAGGTCGGGGATGTCGGAGGATGAAGCGAGGCGGCAGGCGCGGCTTGCCTTTGGCGGACACGAGCAGGTGAAGGAGGACTGCCGCGAGGCGCGCGGCACCAGCTTCATTGAACTCACGCTGGATGATGCGAAGTACGCCCTTCGGCAACTCACTGCAAATCCTATATTTGCGCTGGTGATGATTCTCACGCTCGCCCTCAGCATTGGAGCCAACAGCGCGATTTTCAGCGTAGTCAACGGCGTGCTGCTCAAGCGTCTGCCGTATGCGGAGCCGGACCGGCTTGCCCGCATTTTTCTCTCCTCCAAAGAATTTCCGAAGTTTCCGCTGAACCCCTGGGATTTCCTGGATTTCCGAGCGCGCAATCGTTCCTTCGAGTCGATGGCAGCGTTTACTCGGGGAGATGTGCAGCTTTCTGGCGAAGGCGAGCCTACTCGTCTTAACGGCTTCGGAATCACATCCGGCTATTTCCGAGTGCTTGGAATTCATCCACAGATCGGACGCGAGTTTGATTTTCACGCAGAGGTTCCCGGCAACGGCTTGCAGGTGGTGATCAGCGATCGCTTGTGGCGCGCACGATTCGGCGCCGATCCGAATGTCATCGGCCGCAAGGTCACTTTGAACATGCAGCCCTTCACGATTATCGGTGTAATGCCACGAGGTACCGAGCATCCGGGAAATGTGTATCACTCGGTCGCGTATGGCGAGAGTGTCGATGTATGGTGGCCATTCTCGTTCGCAGGCGATTCGAACCAGCGGGGGTCGCACTTCATTGAAGGGATTGCACGGCTAAAGCCGGGCGTGACCGTCGAGCAGGCCAAGGCCGACATGAACGGCGTGATGCTGCAGATCGCACGCGAGCACTCCAACGGCGTCACTGGTTGGACTGTGCTCGTGGTGCCGCTCTATTCAGAGGTTGTAGGCGCAACTCGTCAGATGCTGCTGGTACTTCTGGGTGCAGTGGCAATTGTGCTGCTGATCGCATGTGTGAATGCAGCAAACCTGCTGCTGGCTCGTGCTTCCGCGCGGCAACGGGAGATCGCGGTGCGGTTGGCAATGGGTGCGCCCAGGCTGCGTGTTGTGCGCCAGTTGTTGACAGAAAGCCTGATCATATCTCTGGTTGGGGGTGCACTGGGACTGGCGATGGCCTTTGGGGGCGTCCGTGGGCTGGTTGCGCTGCTTCCCGCAGATTTTCCGAGAGCGCATGATATTCACGTCAGCGCTCCGGTGCTGGCATTCACATTTCTGGTGAGCCTGTTCACAGGGATCCTCTTCGGGCTCGCGCCTGCGATGCAGGCCTCGCGCACAGATCCCAAGCAGGGTCTTCAGCACAACACGCGAACTACGACAGCGAGCCGTTACCAGAGCCGCTTGCGCAGCACGCTTGTTGTGGCAGAGGTCGGACTTGCGTGCGTCCTGTTGATCGGGGCGGGGCTGATGCTGCGCACACTTCTGAACCTGATGCATCTCGATCCCGGATTTCAGGAGGACCATGTACTGACTGCGAACATTTCCCTTCCCCATAGCCGGTATAACACCGGAGAACTTACGGCGCAGTTCTACGATCGACTTGATACGAAATTGAATTCGCTGCCAGGTGTAGAGATTGCCGGAGCGGGCAGCGATCTGCCGTGGACGGGCTACGACGAGAATTCCGGGTTCAACGTTGAAGGAAAGAAATCCGACCCCGACCAAGGTCCCCATGCGCGATACCACATGGCAACGGCGGGGTATTTCAGCGCTATGGGTATTCCTTTGCTAAAAGGACGATTCTTCACGGAGGGCGACACGAAGCACGCGCCGCGGGTCATCATCATCAACCACGCGATGGCCGAGAAGTACTGGCACGGGGAAGATGCGATCGGAAAGCGGATTACATTCGATGACAACCCGAAGAAGGATGATGACTGGTTGCGAGTGATTGGAGTGGTCGGCGACGTGAAGGACCAACCGAACAGCACGAGCGCGGAACCAGCGTTCTGGTGGCCGGAGTACCAGGCTTCGGAATCCGATATGTCGATTGCAATTCGGACGAAGTCGGATCCACGGCAAGTGGCCGACGGGTTGCGGAACGCCGTTCACAGTCTCGATCCGGAACTGGCGGTTGCCGACGTTAAAGAGATGAACCAGGTTGCGGATGCGTCCATCTCCACTCCGCGTTTCACCTTCGCACTGGTTGGTTTGTTCGCCGGTCTGGCAATTCTGCTTGCAGGCATCGGGGCATACGGCGTGATCGCCTACACCGTGGCACAGCGAACGTCGGAATTTGGATTGCGTGTGGCATTAGGCGCGCAGCGAAGCGATTTGTTGCGGATGGTGCTGGGTCAGAGCGCGCGGCTGGCTATCCCGGGGATTGTGGTTGGAGTTGCACTTGCGCTCAGCCTCGGCCGGGTGTTGCAGACGCTCCTTTATGGAGTCAAACCCGCAGACCCGATCATCCTGGTCAGCGTAGCGCTGCTTGTGTTGATCGTCGCACTGCTTGCGTCGTATGCGCCGGCAAGGCGTGCGGCCATGGCGGATCCGATGAGCACGTTAAGAGCGGAGTAGCGAGGTAATCGGTTCAGCGCTCCCGATGATTTTTTGCTTTTCGAGAGCTGTATCTGCGATCAAATCGTCAGAACTGCCGAGTGGTAGTATGTTTTCCTGTCAGAAGCTTCCCGGTGGATGTGGCTGAGATAACACGAACTTTTCTGATTTTTCTGCTGAGCTGTTGCGCGATTCTCCACCTTGCATCAGCGCAAACCTCGGCATCGCAGCAGAGCGCGCCTCCTGCATCGACAACTGCAATTCCCTTGAATGCTGATCCTGCATTCGATGTCGCTACCATCAGGCCCACCGAGACCTCCGCGACGCATGGCACGTTTATTCGCATCAATGGCCGTCATGTGCTTGCATCCAATATGTCCCTTCAAGGACTGATCGTCTACGCGTACGGACTTCACTCATCGGAGATTGTGGGCGGGCCCCGCCCCCTGATGGAGCGGACGTTCGACGTGGATGGTGTACCAGACGCGGTTGGTCATCCGAATCGCAATCAGACCCGGTCGATGTTTCAGAAACTGCTGGTGTCTCGCTTCAAACTGAAGTTCCACTACGAACCTCGATCACTGACGGCCTATGCGATCCGGGTTGCGAACGGTGGTCCCAAACTCAAGGCGACTTCCTCCAAGCCGGGTGACGGCACCAATTTCTCTTACACCTGCCCGCCGGTTCTTACAGTGCGCAACTATTCGATGGCAGACGTTGCGAAAGGCCTGCAGGATGCTTTTCTCGACAGGCCGGTGGTGGATCAGACAAATCTGGAGGGGCGATATGACTTTGACTTGAAGTGGACCGCCGATGAGTCCCAGACCTACTGTTCGGCTACGGAATCCGACGTCACTCCTGGTGCACCGCCAAGCCTATTCACCGCCATCGTTGAGCAACTGGGGCTCAAACTTGCTGCAACGAAGGCTGCGATCCCGGTGATGGTGATCGATCAAATTGAAGCACCTTCAGAAAACTGAGACTCCCGTAGGATGCGGATCACTTGATTAGGAACCCGAGCTCGTTGAGAGCAGAATAGCTAGCGAGCCGCAACAGCCTGACGGCAAAAGCAAAAACTCAAGCTGCGCCTCAGCTTGCGAGAAAAGCCTGCGCGAGATGCAGTTCACGGGCACGGTCCAGCGCTGCCTGAATGTTCGGCATGATGTTTTCGCGACCGACGCGGTCGAGGAAGCGCGGATGCTGGAGGAGTTTTGATGGCTGCTGCATGGCTCCGCAAAGCAGCAGCGTGCGGCCGGAGTCGGCGAGCCGCTTTGCGAAGGTCTCAATGGCATGCGTACCGGTAGCATCAATGGCTGTCATATTGCGCAGGCGAAGGATGACAATCGGCGCGAAGGCATCGACATTCGCGGTGGCATCGACAAGTTTCTCCGTGGTGCCGAAGAGGAACGGGCCGTGAATCCGCAGGAGCGTGACGTAGGGTGGGATGATGCGGCCTTGCAATGAATGCGGCAAGCCATCGCGGATGTAGTCGTCGGTCACGGGGAGGACAGATGTGGTTTCGGAGATTCGGTAGATATAAAGCAACGCTGCCAGAGCAAGTCCGACTCCGACAGCTACGGTGAGGTCGGCAAATACTGTCAAGGAAAAGGTGACGAGCCATACGGAGATGGCCGTGAGGTCCAAGTGGAAGATCGTGCCGATTTCGTGCCATTCGCCCATGTTGTAGGCGACGACGAAGAGGACGGCGGCGAGCGTCGCGAGTGGGATATAGCTGGCGAGTGGAGCAGCGACGAGAAGTACGGCAAGCAATGTGATGGCATGGATCATGCCGGAAACGGGCGAGCGCGCTCCCGCGCGGATGTTGGTTGCGGTGCGCGCAATGGCGCCGGTAGCCGGGATTCCACCGAAGACGGGGGAAGCAACGTTGGCGATTCCCTGCGCCATGAGTTCGACGTTCGGGTTATGGCGATCGCCGGTCATCCCGTCGGCGACAACGGCAGACAGCATGCTTTCGAGTGCAGCGAGAAGCGCGACGGTGAAAGCTGAGGGAATGAGCGGAAGGATGTGCTCCGCATGGAAAGTAGGAATAGCGAAAGGCGGCAGGCCGCGTGGAATTCCGCCGAAACGGGTGCCGATGGTCTCGACGTGAAGATGGAAGGCTATCGCCACGGTGGTACAGACGAGGAGCGCGACGATGGAGGCTGGGACACGGCGTGTAAATCGCGGCAGGATGATGATGATGGCAAGCGTTCCCAGGCCGAGCCCGACAGCGGACCAGTTGAGGGTTGCGAAGTTAGAAATAAGCAGCCGCATGCGTGGGAGGAATTCGCTGGGAACTGCGCCGATGCGCAGACCGAAGAAGTCCTTGATCTGGGTTGACGCGATGAGGATGGCAATGCCATTGGTGAACCCGATGATGACCGTACGCGGAATAAATCGAACGGCTGCTCCAAAACCTGTCAATGCCATGCCAATGAGGATGACGCCGGCCATGAGCGTGACCATTTGGAGGCCGCTGAGGCCGAAACGAGTAATGATGCCGGCAACGATTACAACGAAGGCGCCAGTGGGTCCACCGATCTGTGTTCTGGAACCTCCAAGGGCAGAGATGATGAAACCGGCGACCACCGCAGTGTAGAGTCCGGCTTGCGGAGTAACCCCAGAGGCGATGCCAAAGGCCATGGCAAGCGGCAGAGCAACAAGGCCAACGGTGATGCCGGCCAGAAGGTCATGCAGAAACATTTGTGCGGTGTACTGGCGCAGAGACACGACCAGCTTGGGCAGGTTCGGATTACTGAGAGACATCGGTCTTGCTTTCTTACGGGAGAGTTACTTCTATTTTAGGGCGGGATTGATGCGCGTTGCAGCGGAATGCGGGATTCAGGTAGCGCTGGAGTAATGGCCTGTTGCAATTAGCTCAAACGAGATCTTTTACATAGATGGCCGCGGGACGGTGCCGGGCGTAGTAGTGCTCGGCTCTTCCGGTGTTGCTATAGCCGAGGCGCTCGTACAAGCGAATAGCGGCGGCATTTTCAGTGTCGACGTGAAGCCAGATGGCGACAGCCCGTTCGGCGTTTGCCGAGCCTTCGAGACGGTGGAGCAGTTCAGCGCCAATACCCTGCCCGCGAAAGTCTGGGAGAACTTCGATAGTCGCGATGTAAGCAACAACCCCGGCAACCTGCTGGCCCCACTCCACGATGGCAAAACCGGTGAGCTGCCCTGCATCCTCCGCAATCCAGGTAGCGGACTCGGCAGATGAGATGAGCTGACGCATGTAGCGTCGGGTGAAGCGCTGCGGATGCTGGAAGCAGACTTCTTCTATGGCGTAGAGATCGTGGAAGTCAGCGGGTTCGAAGAGGCGGTAATGCATGGGGGAAGGACAGCGGAGCTAGCGACCGCTTCGCGGTCTGTTAGCGGAGTTGGTCTGATTCATGCAACGGATCGAATCGCTTCCCACCCAACGCGCTGGAAACTGTGCGCTGGGTGGGAAACACTCGAGTTGATGCGCTGAAGATGAAGTAATGCCTAAACTTTCGCCTCGAGATCTCTGATTACGTTGAAGAAGCGCTGGTCGAGGCGACGGTTGGTGGCAATGGCTTCCTTGATCGTGATGTCGGTGACGTCAAGGCCTTTAAGAACAGCGATACGTCCCCACTTCTTTTCGTGGACCATATCGATGGCGTGGAGCCCGTAGCGCTGACCGAGGAGTCGATCGTAGGCTGTTGGGACTCCGCCACGCTGGGTATGTCCGAGATTGACGGAGCGAGTCTCAAAGCCGGTCTTCTTTTCGATCAGGCTGGCGAGAGCTTCGCCGATGCCAGAGAGACGAACGTGCCCGAAAGAATCCACTTCCTTGGAGCCGGTCACCTGTCCGACTTCGGGAAGGTGGCAGCCTTCCGCAACGACGACGATGCCATAGTGCTTACCGTGATCGTAGTTGTACTTGAGCAGAGCGCAGACGTGGTCAATATCGATCTCCTGCTCGGGGACGAGAACGACGTGGGCGCCGCCTGCAATTCCGGACGCGTAGGCGATCCAGCCGGCGTCGCGACCCATCACTTCGCAGACGATGACGCGATTGTGCGAGTCGGCGGTGGTGTGGAGGCGGTCGATGGCTTCGGTGGCGATCATGACTGCAGTGTCGAAACCGAAAGTCTGATCGGTGCCGTTGATGTCGTTATCGATGGTCTTGGGAACACCGACGGCATTAATGCCGTTTTCGGCGAGGAACAGAGTGACGGATTGCGTGTCGTCGCCGCCAAGAGCGATAAGAGCGTCTATCTTATTCGTCTTGAGAACTTCCTGGACTTTTTCAATGCCGCCGGGGATCTTCTTCACGTTGGTTCGTGAAGAGTGCAGGATGGTGCCGCCCTTGAGCTGTATACCGTCGATGTTCTCGAGAGTGAGTGGGATGAACTGATTGTCGAGGACGCCGCGCCAGCCATTGAGGAAGCCGATGAATTCGTCGCCGTACGTCTGAATTCCTTTGCGCACTGCCGCGTAGATGACAGCATTCAAGCCGGGGCAGTCTCCGCCTCCGGTCAATAGTGCAACTCGCATCGTATATCTCTCCTGATCGAAATCGGACAGCGCCGGATACAGGCGCGCCGGAAGTACCTGAATAGCTGGTCGTGCGTGTAGAGACGATGCCCGTCGCGAAAGAGAAAGTACTGCGACAGCCCCGCTGTGACGCTCTCGACGCCATAAACAGTATATGCGGCGGTGTAAAGGAGAATCGTGATAAAGCTCACGAGACGACATGAAGAAGATGGTTCAGTCCTCAGCTCCGGTGGTCCCCAACCCAGAGCGCCGTATGGCCGCGGTTCAGACGGGGCACCTGAGCGGGTAATGTCACCTTTTGCAGGCGCGTGGTTCAATAGGGAGATATGCCAATGCCCGGGACAGGAGCACTGATACTACTCGCGTTTGCGAGCCTGGTCGTCATCGTGCTGCTGGTCTTGCTCCAGTTGACGCGGCTGGGATTCGTTGTTCGATCAACGATTCCCGATCGTCCGCGGCGGCGGATGTTCATTGCTTCGGTGTCATTCCTGTTCACGTTTGCAGGTGTGCGGCTGATCGTGAGCCTTGTGATCCACAATCACGGGCCTTTCGATTGGGTAGTGGTCCGCGGCCATCACATCCATCACCTTGTCTGGGGGATTCTGATCCTTTTGCTGGTCGGCTATGGATGGCTGCTCGATCTGGGGCGGAGCCACTCGCCACTCTCGATCTTTTTGAGCAGGCTGATGGCGGTGAGTTACGGGGCGGGCGCGGCGCTCACCCTGGATGAGTTTGCTTTGTGGCTGAATCTGGATCCGAACGACTACTGGTCGCGCGACGGCCGCATCAGCATCGATGCGGTGATTCTATTCGGCAGCATCCTGGCGGTAGGCGCATGGGGCGCACCGTTTTTCAGAGGGCTGCAGGCAATGTGGAGCAAGAGGCCAGTATTTCGACGGCAAGTAGCACACGACGAATCGACTATTCGGCGCGTGCGGTTGCTTCGTCAGCGTAAAGCTCGGCGATCTCCGCCGCATATTTCTCATTGATCACGCGACGCTTGAGCTTCATGGATGGAGTGAGTTCACCGGAGTCCTGTGACCACTCGTCGGCGATGAGCCGGAATCTCTTGATGGTTTCGAAGTTGGCGAGGCCTGAGTTGGCTTCGCGGATAATCTCACCGTAGAGAGCGATGACCCGATTGTCCGCGACGAGCGCTCTGCGGTCGGAGACTTCGATGCCGGCATGCCGAGCCCATCCTTCCAATGCGGCGAAGTTCGGGGAGATGAGAGCGGAGATGAACTTGTGCTTGTCTCCCACGAGCGCGACCTGGCCGACCAGTACGGAGTTTTTAAGCTTGTTCTCGATCGGTTGCGGGGCAACGAGCTTTCCTCCTGAGGTCTTGAGAAGCTCTTTTTTTCGATCGGTAATATAGAGGAAGCCGTCGTGGTCAAAGCGTGCGATATCGCCGGTCCGGAACCAGCCATCGGTGTCGAAGCATTCGTCGTTCGCGTCTTGTTTCTTCCAGTATCCGATGAAGATGGATGGACCGCGGACGAGGAGTTCGCCATCATCAGCCAGTCTGAGTTCCAGGTTGGGGAGCGGCTTGCCGACCGCGCCCATGCGATGAACCTCGGGGTTGTTCAGGGCGATCACAGGCGAGGTTTCAGTGAGGCCGTAACCTTCCCAGACGGCAATCCCTGCGGATGCAAACCACTTTGCAGTATCGATCCCGAGGGGAGCTCCTCCCGAGACCCAGACGCGCACCCGGCCACCGAAAGCTTCACGCACCTTGCTGTAAACGAGCTTGTTGGCGAGCTTCCAGAAAACAGACGAGGGCTGACGGCCGTCGTAGACTGCGTCTCCGTGGTGAGATCCGACGTTGAGGGCCCAGGCGAGGAGTCGTTTTTTTATCGGAGAGACCGAAGATTTTTGCTCCACTGCCTGGCGGATTTTCTCGTAGACACGGGGCACTCCGACGAAGACTGTCGGACGCACCTCTTTCATGGCCTGCGGTAATTTGTCGAAGTTGGAGCAGTAGATGACCTGGGCACCATGGCCGTACATGACATAGTCGAGCGCTCGAGCGGTGATGTGCGAGAGGGGCAGAAAAGAGATGCAGGCGTCGGACTCGTTGAAGGAATAGCCATTCACCGCGAAGTTCTGGTTGGTGGAGATGTTGCCGTGGGTAAGCATCACTCCCTTGGGTTCGCCCGTCGTGCCGGAGGTGTAGATCAGGGTAGCGAGATCCTCGGGCTGAATCGAACGGACGAGCGCGTCGAAAACCGGATCGCGGTACGTCCCGGCATCATCGGCTCCGGCGAGAATCTTCGAAAAGGCGATGGCACTTTCTGGAGTCGAGGCAGCTGCATCCATGATGAGGATGTATTCAAGCTGGGTTTTGGAGCGGACGGCGTTGAGCTTTTCAAATTGCTGACGAGTGGAGACTACGGCGATGCGGCATCCGGCGTCTGCCAGGAGCACCGCAATCTGGTCGCCGGTCAAGGTCGGGTAGATGGGGACATTCACGCCGCCCATGCAGAGGATGGCAAAGTCGCTGACAACCCACTCCCACCTGTTTTCGGAGATGAGGGCGATGCAATCGCCCTTCTTGGCACCCCAGCTCAGGAATGCCTCCGCCAGGGAGTGAACGCGCTGGTAGATCTGGTCGGATGAGAGCGGCTGCCAGTTATTGAATTCATCCTGCCAAAGGATTGCGCGAGGGTTCTGAGCCGCGGCGACGCGCAGAAACAGGTCGTTAATGGTCGAAAGGGGAACTGGGGTCATTCGTACTCTGGCGGCGTTCCAGGGAATGGATTTGGGCCAATGGAGAGTGTAACAGCGGCTCCAAGCCAGACGTAGCCGGGTGGAAAAGGGAGTAATTTCGGGAAATCGTTCATAACGCAAGGCGTTGCGCAAGGCTTCAGAGGCAAACTTCCGTTTTGCTGGTATCTGTTTCGATACCCGATTTCGAGGTTTTTGTGGGGTAATATCGAGCCAGCCAAAGCTCCACTACTGCGAAGCCATGGACACGCGCACTGCATCTCTGCCTCCCGGCGAGCCCGATCCGGCTCTGCTCGCGAAGCTGTCGGTGCTGCAACAGGCTTGCCTTGGCGTGGTTGCCGCCATTGCAATCACGGTGTTTTCGGCATGGCTCTTCCCGCAGTTTGCCGCACATCTCCCGTCAGTTCTGACGCGGATGAGCATCCCCATGGCACTTGTCGTGCTGCTCTGCGCTTTGAGCCTGGCTCTGTCGGAACCTGGGAGCCATCTCTCTCTACCGATTGCCGGAAGATACATCGCGGCCCAGGCTGGGGGACTGGCGGTACTGATCCTCCTTGAATCGATCTTTCGTCAATTCCCTGCTGTGGATGGACTGCTCGAAGCGGATCGCGCACCCGGGAATACCGGCGGGTTGCCGGTGCACTCTCCTGCGGCCTTTGTGCTTTTGTGCTTCTCAATGATGCTGGTGACCAGCCGGACCGTAATGCTGCGGCGGGTCGCGGATGTCCTTGTTCCCGTAGCTTGCCTGACAGGGCTGGTCCTGTTGAGCGAAAACTTGTTCGGCACGTTTGGGCTGGTGCGGTTGTCGGCTGACAACATGATCTCGCCGTTGCTGCTGGTTTGCCTGGTGATGCTCACCTGGGTGGTGGCGATGCGGCAAACAGAAAACGGGGTCTGGTCGATTTTTGTTGGTGCCGGAATCGGCAGCAGGATCGCACGGGCTTTCGCGCCAGTCTTGCTGGTGATTCCGTTCCTGATCGAAGTGGCTCGTACCCGGATTGTGTTGAGAGAGCTAGTACCGGAGCAGTATGGCGCCGCGATCCTTACCTCGCTGGCGGCGGGACTCTCGATGCTTCTGCTCCTGGTACTGGTGTGGCGGATCAATTCCATGGAAAAGGAAATCCATGACCTGACCCTACGGGACGAGTTGACCGGCCTCTATAACATGAGGGGGTTTTATCTCCTCGGAGAGCAGACGCTGCGCCTGGCACAGCGGGCGGAGCTTCCGTTTTCTGTTCTGTTCATCGATCTGGACGGGCTGAAGAAGATTAATGACGATCTCGGGCACAACATGGGATCGAGCTATCTGGCGGAAACGGGAGAGCTGGTGATGAACTGCTTCCGCGAGACCGACGTGAAGGGCCGGTTCGGCGGAGATGAGTTTGTAGTTGCGGGCCAGTTCAGCATGGTTGGCATTGAACTGGCTGCGACACGGCTGAAATCAATGACGGAAGCGCATAACCAGCAGAACCCCAGAAAGTACCCTCTGAGCTTGAGCGTGGGCTGGGTGACTCTGGATCACGCGTCGAACGAGAGCCTCAAAGAGTTGGTGAGGCGGGCAGACGAGATGATGTACCGCGAAAAGCGCAGCAAAAAGGTGGCGCGTGCATGACTTGCATTGATGAAGCCGTTCCAGAAAGACTCACGGTCCTCCCCAACCCAAAGCTGTTCCGAGTGGCACGGTGGATGCAGGTTGTGTGCATGGGAGCCGGTGGCGTGTCGGCTACTGTCGCCGTGTTGCAAGTGCTCGGACTTATACCCAGAGTGCACGTAACCGACGCGTTAAAAGCAAGCCTGCCAATGCTGCTGACGGGCCTGGTTTGCGCGATCGCTCTTGGTCTATCGGGCTCAAGGAGAACTCATAAAGCCGCCGCCTACGTCGGCCGCTCGGCTAGGTTGTTGGCGGTGCTAGGCGCCGCAGTCATCATCTTCTGGGCCAAAGCGCTCTCCGCTGTCGGAAACCCGATGCATGCGTTTGCGCCTCCGGCCCGGCTGATCATCGGGTTTGTGCTGCTGGCTGTTTCTGTACTGTTGATCGACGACGCAAATGCGAAGATCAACCGGATCGTGGATGGGCTGGTTTGTGCGCTCTGCCTGCTCTCCGTCCTCATCCTCGCGGACTGCTTCTATAGCCAGTTTGGACTCATTGCGAACAAATCGGCCATCTGCCAGCCGCCTGCACTTCTCACCTGCTTCATCGCATTGACACTGACTGTGACCCTGCGCCAGGCCGAACATGGAGTTCTCTCCGTTTTTCTGGGCGCCGGGATGGGCAGCAGGATGGCCCGCATCTTCGGGCCGATCGTACTGATTCTTTCCTTCGCATGGGAAGCATTGAATATTCGGGTCACCGGGCAGTTTGCAGCCGCAATGCTGACGGCAACCGTCGTAGCTATGTTCACTGGGATCCTGCTGATCTTCGCGTGGAGGATCAGCAAGATGGAGAATGAGATTCACGACTTGATTTTGCGGGATGAGCCCACGCGGCTTTTTAATCGCCGAGGCTTTCACCTGCTGGCGGAGCACGCCCTACGCCTCGCGAAACGCACAAAGGTTCCCTTCTCTGTCCTATTCATTGAAATGGAGAACCTGGCGGACATCCATGCGGAACTGGGACCACAGGCCGCGGCCGCGTCCCTGGCAGAGGCTGGTGAGATTCTGCGTGCTACGTTCCGCGAGACCGACATCAAGGGAAGAATTGGTGCGGATCAATTTGCGATTGCTGGGCGATTTGATCGCACCGGAATCTCAGTTGCTGCGCTACGGCTGGAGTTTGCAACGGCAGCAAGAGCATCGAAGATGCAGGGGCCTGTTCCACTGAAGTTGAGCATGGGGCACGTGACGACACTCGACTCCACTCAGCCGGAAAGCCTCGACGAGCTACTACAGCGCGCGGGACGCTCAAAGAACAGGGTGGAATCGCATATGAGCGAGATGCGAGTGAATTGAACAGCCAGGTTGCCATCCTGGCTCGCTCTCATAGGTAAAGCTGCTTGGGCCAGCGGGAGATTGGAAGCTTGCGCCGAATCATCATTCGCTTCCATTCCATGTAGATGACTGGGTAGAGGCAGCACGTGTTGAGCCACGCCCAGTTCCAGCCGTCGGGACCAAAGAGCACAACGATGCTGCCGATCATCATGGCCCACTTGATGACGCGGAAGATGCGTCCCTTGCCGGGCGTGTAGATGGGAAGCAGCGGCACGATGAAGAACAACGTCATTAGCACACTGAGCACCAGTACACCGAGCGCGAGCTTCGACTGATGCATCGCGAGAGAGATTGCCGAGATGAGGAGTAGTGTTCCCGGCGTGGACAACAATACCCATTTGGCCCAGCCGTTCGAACAGATCAGTCGTGATTCAGCGTCGGACTGACGAAGAACGCGCGCCTCTGACGATGTCAGCAGGACTTTGCGATACTGCCGATTTGCGGCGCAGGGATCGCCGAGAGCCTGGAGAGCCATGAGGTCGGCTTGCTGCGGATCGATGCCTTGCTGCAAGGCCGCTTCGCGCGCTGAGTCGTAGTGCTCCTGGATTTCGCGCCGGACCAGATCTGCTGAGTCTTGCGAAAGACGCTTGACTGCCTGATTCAACCAACGATCCAAAGATGTTGTCATTGAGCTTCTCCGAGAATCATGGTGACTGCGCGTGAAAGTTGCTGCCACTCGGCGCGATCTTCGTTGAGCGCCTTGCGACCCGATCGCGTGATGCGGTAGTAGCGGCGTGCACGGCCGTTCTCGATGCCTTCGTACGACTCGACGGAACCTTCGTTCTCGAGTTTGTGAAGAGCGGGATAGAGGGTGCCCTCTTTGAAGTCGAGGAGGCCGTCGGAGCTTTGTTTGATTCTCTGAGCGATGCGGTAGCCGTGACTCGGCTCCTGCGCCAGAATTTCAAGAATCAGAGTGGGAAGCGTGCCCTTCAGGTTCATACATCGGAATACTATGCATCGGATTTCAATTTGTCAAGGAAATCCAGCGGGCTCGGAAAAAGAGCCCGCATCGAGAGGTGCTAGGATTGGGGCTTTGGGGTCAGGCGGACGAACTTTGGCGCCTCAGAGTTCCAGTTGGCCAGAAGCCATTTTGCACGCGTGCTGGCGGTCTTTTCTGCGTGAAGAGCTACGAGTTCGCGGATTTCGCTTTGACCCGCGGCGTCGAGTTGCTCCCATGTTGCGGGTTCAAGAAAAGCCTCATGGAAACGGCGGCCACCGAGGAAGTCCGCGTCTTCGTCGTAGACCCAGGCGAGCCCTCCGGTCATGCCTGCGCCAAAATTGATGCCGGTACGGCCAAGAACGACAGCAAGTCCGCCCGTCATGTATTCGCATGCGTGATCGCCGACCCCTTCGACAATGGCGCGTGCGCCTGAGTTACGGACAGCAAACCGCTCGCCTGCACGGCCCGCGGCGAACAGCAACCCGCTTGTTGCACCATAAAGGGCAACATTGCCCAGGAGAGTGTGCGCTTCGCTCTGCTGGGCGATGCGACCTCGTCCGCGAATGATAAGTTCGCCGCCGCAGAGTCCCTTGCCGACGAAGTCGTTCGCGAGGCCCTCGAGGGAGAGGGTCATGCCGGTGGAAGCAAAAGCTCCAAAGGACTGGCCGGCGGTTCCGTGCAGGTTGAAGGTGAGTTGCGAACCTTCGACTCCGGGATTGTCAGTGCGGTATTGAGCGATCTCTCCGGCAAGACGCGCTCCGAGAGTGCGATCTTCGTTCGTCACGCTGGATTCAAGGGCGAATGGTACACCGGACTTGTAAGCAGCAAGTGCGAGACCGACCCAGGCATCATCTATAGGTGGGTGAGGTTCGGGGCGGTCATTGCGCTTCCCTTGCCACCGGATGGCGCCGCCAGTTTCGGCAGCGACGGCGGCAGCGGCGAGAACAGGCTTGAGATCGAGACCAGCGTCGAAGCGAACCTGTTCGAGAAGATCAGTTCGGCCGACTGCATCCTGCAAAGACGGCAGACCGAGTTTGGCGAGGAGCTGGCGGACTTCTTCGGCGAGTTCATTGCAGAAGCGGATAACGTGCTCGGGCTTGCCGCGGAATTTCGCGCGAAGGTCCGGGCGTTGCGTGGCGATGCCGGTGGGGCACGTATTGAGGTGGCACTGGCGGGCCATGTCGCAACCGAGCGCGACGAGAACAGCGGTCCCGAAGGCGTATTCGTCTGCGCCGAGGAGAGCCGCAATGACGATATCGCGGGCGGTGCGAAGGCCTCCGTCGGTACGCAGACGGACGCGCCCGCGGAGACCGTTGTGGATGAGGACTTGTTGCGCTTCGGCGAGCCCGAGTTCCCATGGATTGCCGGCGTACTTGATGCTGGAGAGCGGCGAAGCGCCGGTGCCGCCAGAATGGCCCGCGATGACGATGTAGTCCGCATAGGCTTTGGCGACCCCGGCGGCGATGGTTCCGATTCCGCAACTGGAGACGAGCTTGACTCCGACGGCAGCGCGTGGGTTGGCACGCTTGAGATCCCAGATGAGCTGAGCGAGATCTTCAATGGAATAGATGTCATGGTGCGGCGGGGGCGAAATCAGTTGCATCCCGGGCTGGGCATGACGCAGGCGTGCGATGAGTTCCGTAACTTTGTGACCGGGAAGCTGGCCGCCTTCGCCGGGCTTTGCGCCCTGGGCAATCTTGATCTCCAGTTCCTCGGCGTGGGCGAGGTATTCGGCGGTGACTCCAAAACGCGCGCTGGCTACCTGCTTGATCTTGTTATTGAGCAGTGAGGGTGCGCCATTCACTGGCGTATAGACGGCGGGGTCTTCACCACCCTCGCCGGTGTTGGAGCGGCCGCCGAGGATGTTCATGGCTTCGGTGATGGTCTGATGTGCTTCAGGTGAGAGCGAGCCAAAGGACATCGCGCTGGCGATGAAGGTGCGGGTGATGGTTTCGGCCGGTGCGATCTGGTTGAGCGCGAGTTCGGGACCGGCGGGACGAATCTCGAGGAGATCGCGGAGATTCGCGGGTTGGGGCTCGATGGCTTGTGCAGAGAAGGTTGCGAATGGGGCGAGCGCGAGGGCTGTTCCCTGCTTCGTTGAGCCGACAACCGTTTGCAAAGCGCGGACCGTTGTCGGCTGCCAGCCATGCGATTCGGCCTCGTCGGCTTTGCGGAAGCGCACGAAGCCATAGTCGGGGAGTTCCCGAGAACGAGTCTCGGCGCCCGCAGCGCTACGTTTGTCCGCCGATTGCTGGTAGACGGGATCCGTGTTCCAGAGCTGGCGGATATAGTTCTCAACTTCTGTGAAGCCGATGCCGCCGATGGGAGTGGGCACTCCGGCGAAACACTTGTCCACCACATGCTGCGAGATGCCGATGGCATCGAAGAGATGCGCGCCACGATAACTGTCGACAACGCTGATGCCCATTTTGGACATGACCTTGGCAAGACCAAGCTCGAGTGCGTGGCGGAGGTTATCTTCGCCATGTTCCGGGTTCAAATTGCGGGCGGTCTCGAGAGCAAGCCACGGACAGACCGCGCCGACGCCAAGGCCAAGTAGGACAGCAACGTGGTGAATCTCGCGAGCGTCCGCTGCTTCGGCGGCGATGCCAACCTCAGCACGGACTCCAGCTTTGGTGAGAGCTAGATGCACTGCCCCGGCTGCCATCGCCATGGGAAGCGGAATAGCTCTAGCGCTCGCTCCGCGATCTGTGAGGATGAGCAGGGATGCGCCTTCGCGCACGAGTTCAATGGCGCGCTCGGCAAGGATGTCAACTGCGACCTCGAGCGATGAGTCAGGCGAGTAGAGACAGTGCAGGATGGCATGCGGCATCTTCTCAGCCTGAGGATGATGACCCTCGATCAGAGCGTGCATCTGGCCGAGGGACAGAATGGGCGAACGCAGAGAGAGGCCAGGGAGCGGCTCGCGCAGTTCGAGAATATGCGGCCAGGGCCCGAGACGAGTGTGCATCTGGAAGACGACATTCTCGCGCAGCGGATCTATGGGCGGATTGGTGACTTGGGCGAATCGCTGGCGGAAGAAGGCGTAGAGCGGGCGTGGCGCGCGTGCCAGAGGAGCGATGGAGGTGTCGTCGCCCATCGACCACACCGCGTCCTTGCCATCGGTGGCCATCGGCTGAAGTATCATGCGCACGTCTTCGCGGGTGTAGCCGAAGTGGTGCTGAAGACGATTGAGTTCAGCAGGATCGAGCGGCGCCGGTGCCTCGATTGACTCCTGAAGTGGAACGTCTTCGCGAACGAGATCCTGGTACTGACGCTTGTTGTCGTAGATTCTGAGGATCTCGTCGTTTTCGAAGAAGCGGTGGAAATCGAGATCGGCGACGATCATCTGTCCGGGACCGAGACGGCCGCTGTGGATGACGTGGTCGGGATCCATGTCGACGAGACCCGCCTCAGAGCCGGCGACAACCAGACCGGTATCGTCGAGCGCGAAGCGGCAGGGGCGGAGACCATTGCGGTCCAGGATCGCGCCAACCTGGTGGCCATCAGTGAATGCGAGAGCGGCAGGGCCATCCCAAGGCTCAATGATGTCGCCGCTGTACTGAAGGAAAGAGGAGGAGTTGCCGGGATTGGCTGGAGGTACGACCATGCGCACGGCTTCGCCGACTGTACGGCCGCTGTGGGCTAGAACTTCCACGATCTCATCCAACGAAGTGGAATCGGAACCCCCCTGCGTGAGGATGGGATACATGTCCAGGGGGAGGGTGGCAGCACGGGCTTCCATGCGAGCGCGATTGCCCCAGATCGTGTTGATCTCACCGTTGTGCGCAAGGCAGCGGAACGGTTGAGCGCGCTCCCATGAGGGCAGCACATTGGTCGCGTATCGCTGGTGGAAGAGGGCGAAAGGCGTTTTGAATTCGGGATCAGCGAGGTCCGGATAGAAGTCGGAGAGCAGGCGTCCCGCGCAGAGAGCCTTGTAGATCATCGTCGTGGAAGAAATGCTGACAATGTAGCCGGGAAGGCGGGAACGCTCGAATTGTTTTCGCGCCAGAAAGAGCCGGCGGTTGAAGAATTCAGAGTCGTCTGTGGTGACGAGGAGATGCCAGATTTCGGGGCGGGACGATTCTGCGATTTCGCCGAGGACTTCAGGGCGGATCGGGACCGGGCGCCAGGAAAGTACTTCGATATCCTGCTCGAACAGAGCGGATTCGATCTCAGTGCGCTGTTCGGTGTCGTCCTTGGGCAAAAAGAGGACTGCGACTCCAAGTGGGCTGCTTTCATCGAGAGAGAGGCCGCTTTGATGAAGGAGCCACTCGCGCGGAATGGTGGTGGTTACACCGACGCCGTCGGAAGATTTGCCATCCGCCGCCACCGCCCCGCGGTGTTCAAGGCGGGCCAGTGCCGTGAGAGCGTGCTGAAGGATCCGGTGAGATGGTTGAGCTGAAAGCTGCGCAACAAAGCCGACGCCGCATGAATCGAAATCGAATCGCGAATCGATGAGGCTGCCTTTAATGTACGAGGGCATGGGAAAGGACGTGCAGCGATGGGCGGGGCTTTGCTGCGGGCTGTTTGTAGAAAGGGATGAAAGCTGATTGGGGAAGCCCATAGTCAACTATACGACCTTTTGAATTTGGATTTTGAGAAGCGGCTCAACGAGCGATGTGGAGTGCGGGACGGGGCGAGATTACGCGGCGCGCGGTGGCGATGGGCGCCGCCGATTAAGTCGAGTTCGAACTGAGTGTCGAATGACGCGCATATTACTTTGCTGATTCCAGCCGACGGCAGTGGAAAACCATCTTGCATAGTTATACGCTTCTTTGTATATTTATGCAAGCGCGGCCGCCGCAATTGCGAGCCGCGTTTTTGCTTTGCCAGAAAAGGAAAGATGAAGTTTCAGAGGCACAATGCGATTCGCGAGCTTGTGGGGCATGCGCTGGTGGCCAACCAGGACGAACTGCGCCGCAAGCTGCGGAGACGCGGTTTCGAAGTAACGCAGGCAACGCTCTCGCGCGACATCCACGAGCTGCAGCTTACGAAAGGCCCGAACGGCTATTCCCTTCCGAATGGAAAGGGGAACGGGCACAGCGAAGTGGATAATGAGCCGCCTTCGGTTGCCGAAATCATGGAGAGCTTCGGACTGGATGTGAAGCACGCGATGAACCAGGTGGTGCTGCGCACGACGATGGGGGGTGCACAGCCCATGGCAGCAGCGCTCGATCGCGAACGCTGGGTCGAAGTTCTGGGAACAATCGCCGGCGATGACACGGTGCTCGTGATCTGCCCGGACGTGAAACGCGCTCATGATGTGGAGTCGCGGCTGAGAAGGATGCTGGAGTCATGAGCAAGGTGGTGCAGACAGCAGTTGTGGGTGTCACAGGATACGCCGGTGGGGAGTTGGCCAGGCTATTGCTGCATCATCCTCGTCTGAAGGGCGCGCCGCCTGTGTTTGCGGGACGCGTCGATGAAAAGGACGCCGCGCGAGGCGGAGTTCCGCTTGAGGAGATTCATCCCCAGCTTGCAGATAACAACGGGAGCCGGTCGCTGAAGATGGAGCCGTTCTCGTGGGAGAGGCTTGCGGAGCGGGGAGTTGAAGTATTGTTTCTCGCGACGCCGCATGAACAGTCGCGCGAGTGGGTGCCCGATGCTTTGAAGCATGGCCTCCGGGTTGTCGACTTGAGTGGCGCATGGCGGCTCACAGAGGCGAAAAACCGTGCGGTGTATGCATTCGGCGACGAGGGCTCGGAAGTCGCAGTGAAAACCCAGACCCAAGCGGTGTACGGGATGCCGGAGTTGCATCGCAAAGAGATTGCCGGAGCAAAGCTGGTGGCAAATCCCGGGTGTTATGCGACGTCAGTGATTCTGGCGGTGCGCCCGCTTGTGGCAGCAGGGATCGTAGATCTGTCTCACGGGATTGTTGCCGACGCGAAGAGCGGCGTAAGCGGAGCAGGGAAAGCTCCGACCGCCAAGACGCACTATATGTATGCCGCCGATAACTTGTCCGCTTATGCGGTTTTCGGGCACCGGCACACAGGCGAACTGCTGGAGCAGATCGGAGTTGGCAACGCGGACATCGTGTTCACACCCCATCTCCTGCCCATTCCGCGCGGGATCATGTCGACGATCTATCTGCGCTTCAAGAACACCCAGACTCGGGATAGCGTGGCGGAGATATACCGCACCTTTTTTGCGGGGAGCCCCATGGTTCGGCTGTATGAGCACGCGCTGCCGCAGATTCAATATTCCGTCCGCACCAATTTTGCGGATATCGGGTTTCAGGTATCGAGCGATGGCAAACGGGCAGTGATTGTGAGCTGTCTGGATAATTTGCTGAAAGGCGCGTCCGGACAAGCAGTCCAGAACATGAATGTGATGCTCGGCTGGGGCGAGGCGGAGGGCCTGGCATGAAGTACGTTGTGAAACTCGGCGGAGCGGGGCTGGAAGTCCCAGAGCTGTTGCAGGGATGCGTTCGCGCGATTGCGGACCTGGTGCGTGATGGAAACCAGGTGGCGGTGGTGCACGGCGGCGGAATCCAGTTAACAAAGATGATGGAAAGGCTGGGCACGAAGAGCGAATTTGTGAACGGGCTGCGAGTAACCGATGCTGAGACTCGCAATATTGCTCTGATGGTATTTGCCGGCAAGGTCAACAAGGGCCTGGTTGCGGCGCTCGGCGCGCTGGGACAGCCTGCGGTTGGAATGACAGGTGGGGATGGGTTGCTCTTCCGGGCGCGCAAGAAGCGGACTGCCCCAGACCTGGGGTTCGTTGGGGAGATTGCAGCCAGTGATCCGCGGTGGATTGACGCAATCTGGAGACTGAATGGGGTTCCGGTGATTGCGCCGATCGCCCTGGGTTTCGATGGCGAGTACTACAACGTGAATGGCGACGAGATGGCTGCGGCTTGTGCGGTTGCATGCCATGCGGATGCGCTGGTGTTTCTGACGGACGTACCGGGAGTGAAGGGCGCAGACGGCAGTGTGCTGCGTTGGTTGAGCATCGACCAGATTGCCGAAATGGCGAAGACTGCGATCATTTCCGGCGGGATGTTGCCGAAGCTGGGGGCATGCCGGGAAGCGCTGCTGAACGGGGTAAAGCGAGTGAGGATCTTGCCGGCGGCTGCGGCTGATTCCCTTCCCGATTTATGCAGCAGCCGGGTGTCACATGGAACAGAAGTGATGGTGGCCTAGAGGTCCGAGATCGAAATTGAGGAGTATTTGAATTGACGAAACTCGAACAGATTCGCGCAGCCGAGTCGAAGCTGCTGCTGCAGACCTACGAAAGAAACCCGATCTTGTTTGTCGGCGGCGAGGGCGTGCACCTGATTGCTGAGGGTGGCGCGAGGTATCTCGACCTGCTGAGCGGTATCGGCGTGAATGCACTGGGATACTGCCATCCGGCGATTGAGCGCGCGATCGTGAATCAGAGCAGGGCCCTGATCCACACATCGAACCTGTTCTACCACGAAGGGCAGGCAGAGCTGGCGCTGCGATTGACGGAACGAGCGGGGATGGATCGCGCGTTCTTCTCGAACACCGGCACAGAGGCATGGGAAGGCGCTCTGAAGCTGGCCCGCGCACATGCGGGGCTGCTGCGCAGCGAGGGAAAGCAGATCGGGACGAAGTTTCTGGCTCTGGAACAGAGTTTCCACGGCCGCACATTCGGCTCGATGTCGACTACGTACAAGGCGAAATATCGCGAGCCGTTTGCGCCGGGATTGCCGGGCGTGGAGTTTGTTCGCTTCAATGATGTAGCGGACCTGAGAGCGAAGTTCTCGAGTGATGTCTGCGCAATCCTGGTCGAAGTTATCCAGGGCGAGGGTGGTATTCGGCCCTTGAGCCAGGAGTTTCTCGCAGAAGCGCGGAAGCTTGCCGACTCGACGGGTGCGTTGCTGATTGCCGATGAAATTCAGGCGGGTTTGGCGCGCACGGGAAAGTGGTTTTCGTACCAGCATTACGGAATCAAGCCGGATATCACTACCGTGGCGAAGCCGATTGCCGGTGGCATTCCGCTGGGCGCAGTGCTTTGCACGGAAGAGGTGGCGCGCGCCATCCATGCAGGTATGCACGGTACGACATTCGGCGGCGGTCCGCTGGCCTGTGCGGTTGCGATAGCCGTGATCGACGAGATCGAGAGCGAGGGGCTTCTGAAACACGTGACCGAGATCGGTGACTATTTTCAGGCGGGGCTTCGCAGTCTCGCGCAGAAGCATGAATGCATCAAGGATGTGCGCGGCAAGGGATTGATGCTGGCGGCGGAGTTGGACAATGCCGATCTGGCGAAGCAGACGGTGGCCGAGATGCTGAAGCGGCACATCGTGATCAACTGCACGAGCGACACGGTGCTGCGCTTCCTTCCGCCGTACATTCTGGATCGCAAGCATGTAGATGAGGCAATCAAGGCACTGGACGAGATCTTTACGGAGAAAACGGCTGTGAGTGCCGCAAATCAAACTGCAGGAGAGAATACCCGTGGCTAGCAAAACACTCGTTGAACGCCGGGCCGCTGAGGTGCCCGTGCAGCAGGATCAGGACATTCTCACTGCGGCCGCGCGGCTGGCGGGTGAGGATCTGTGCTCAATTGGCGACCTGAGCAGTGGAGAGATGCGAGCGATGATGAAGCTCGGCCATGACGTCAAGCTCAATCCGCGGGACTACCGGCGCGCGCTGGATGCAAAGCAGATGGTGCTGATGTTCGAGAAGGCCAGTCTTCGCACGCGCCTCTCGTTCGAGGCCGGCATTAACACAATGGGCGGGAACGCAATCTTCTTCGATCAGACAAACTCTCCTCTTGGCGAGCGCGAGTCGATCGCGGATGTGGCGCGGAACGTAGAGCGCTGGGTAGATGTGATTGTGCTGCGGACTTACGCGCATGACACGATTACGGAGATGGCGGCCAATTCCCGGGTGCCGGTTGTCAACGCGCTCTCAGATTTCGAGCACCCCTGCCAGGCTCTCGCCGATTTCATGACTCTGGAAGAACATTTCGGTAGCGTCCTGGGACTGAACTTCACGTACGTGGGAGATGGCAATAACGTGTGCCACTCGCTGATGCTGGCCGGAGCACAGTTAGGTGCGAACGTTACGGTGGCGACCCCGCGAGGATATTCGCCGGATATCGAGATTGTGACGAAAGCACGTGAGATCGCAGAGCAGAACGGTTGCGAACTCAAGCTGACACAGGATCCGCAGGCAGCTGCCGAAAATGCGGACGCGATTTACACCGACGTGTGCGTCAGCATGGGCATGGAGCACGAGTCCACAAAGCGCGCGCCGATTTTCAGGCCTTTTCAGGTGAATGAGACGCTGATGAGCAAGACGCGTCAAGGCGCAGTGTTTATGCATTGTCTGCCTGCGCGGCGTAACGCCGAGGTCACCGATGCGGTGCTGGATGGACCACAGTCGATTGTGTTCGACCAGGCGGAGAACCGCATGCACGCGCAAAAGGCGCTCCTGCTGTTGTTGCTCGGCGGGCTGGCGAATGTGGAGAAGTTCAGCCTGTAGTTGTCGGCTGATAAAGATGTTCGGGGAGTTGGAAGTCAATGGCGATACGCCAGACACCTGAGGGTTGGTAAGCATGTCTGTGATTCTTGAATCTCTGCCTGTTGGTGAAAAGGTGGGTATCGCCTTTTCCGGCGGGCTCGACACCTCTGCTGCACTGCACTGGATGAAGCAAAAGGGTGCCTTCCCCTATGCCTATACGGCCAATCTGGGACAGCCGGATGAGGCTGACTACGAGGCGATTCCACGAGCTGCTCTGGAGTACGGGGCGGAAAAGGCGCGGCTCATCGACTGCCGTGGACCGCTGGTGCGCGAAGGGATCGCAGCGTTGCAATCCGGTGCGTTTCACATCAGCACGGCCGGCGTGACCTATTTCAACACGACTCCGATTGGACGCGCGGTCACGGGCACGATGCTGGTGACAGCTATGAAGGAAGACGACGTCAACATCTGGGGAGACGGATCAACCTTCAAGGGGAACGACATCGAGCGGTTCTATCGCTATGGACTGCTCGTCAATCCTTCGCTGCAGGTTTACAAGCCGTGGCTTGACGAGGCATTTATCGACGAGTTGGGTGGACGAGCGGAGATGTCGGCGTTCATGCAACGGTCCGGTTTCGCCTACAAGATGTCCGCCGAGAAAGCGTACTCGACGGATTCGAATATCCTCGGTGCGACTCACGAGGCGAAGGATCTGGAGCACCTGTCGTCATCTATTCGGATTGTGGTTCCGATTATGGGGAGGGCGCATTGGCGGGATGATGTTGATGTGCCTCGCGAGGAAGTCACCGTCCGCTTCGAAGAGGGCTTCCCTGTTGCGCTGAACGGACAGCATTTCGATGACCCAGTGGAACTGCTGCTTGAGGCCAACAAGATCGGCGGAAGGCATGGACTGGGCATGTCGGACCAAATCGAGAACCGGATCATCGAGGCGAAGAGCCGCGGGATCTACGAAGCTCCGGGGCTAGCGTTGCTCTACATCTGCTACGAGCGACTCATCACGGGCATCCACAACGAGGACACGATCGAGCAGTACCGCGAAAACGGGCGCAAGCTAGGGCGGCTGCTGTACCAGGGGCGCTGGTTCGATCCACAGGCCATCATGCTGCGCGAGTCGGCCCAGCGGTGGGTTGCCAAGCCGGTTACCGGCGAAGTTACGCTGGAGCTGCGACGGGGGAATGACTACTCAATTCTGAATACCGAGTCACCGAACCTGACATTCCACCCGGAGCGGTTGAGCATGGAGAAGACGGATTCGGCATTCTCGCCCCGAGACCGCATCGGTCAGCTCACGATGCGCAACCTGGATATCACCGACACACGGGAGAAGCTGGTTACGTACTCGAAGGCCGGACTTCTCACGTTGAGCAGAGGCAGCGAGATGCCGCAACTCAATAGCAGCAAAGAATCAGAAGCTCTGAAGGGCGCGTAGGCGAAATGTCGAACGAGCAACAATCCGGAAAGATGTGGTCGGGACGATTTCGCGAGCCGCTGGATAGAGACTTCGAACTGTGGCAGCGCTCGATCGTGTTTGATTGGCGGCTGCTCGCGCAGGAAGTGGCGGCCAGTAAGGCGCACGCCTCTGCTCTGGGAGCCGCCGGAGTACTTGCGCCGGCTGAGCTGAAAGAGCTTCAATCGGCTCTGGACGCGGTTGCGACAGAATTCGGGACAGCGGAAGGCGCCGCGGTGATGCGCAATCATCCGGTTGCCGAGGATATTCACCACTTCGTGGAGCTTTCGCTGGTAGAGCGGGTTGGCTCGCTGGGAAGGAAGCTGCACACGGGCCGTTCGCGGAATGAACAGATTGCGACGGACCTGCGGCTTTATGTACGCAAGCAAATCGAGAACGTGATAGAGGGGCTGGCTAAGTGGGCCGAGGCGTTGCTGGAGCAGGCAAACCGAGTCGGCAACGCCGTGATGCCGAGCTATACCCATTTGCAGCGGGCCGAGCCTGTGCTGGTTGCGCACTGGATGCTGGCCTACGTGGAAATGATTCTGCGCGATGCCAACCGGCTGAAGGACTGCGGTGCGCGTCTGAACTTTTGCCCGCTGGGATCGGGCGCGGTCGCCGGGGCTACGCTGGCTTTGGACAGAACGATTGCCGCACGGGAGCTTGGGTTTGCTGCGCCTACTTCGAACTCGATGGATGCCACGAGCGATCGCGACTTCGTCCTGGAGTACCTGCAGGCTTTGACCTTTGTGGGTTTGCACCTGAGCCGGTTTGCGGAGGAGATCACGCTGTTTGCCACAGCGGAGTTTGGATTTGTAAATCTGCCTGAAGCATTTTCGACGGGATCGAGCGCGATGCCGCAGAAGAAGAATCCTGATCTGACCGAGCTGATTCGCGCGAAGGTAGGTCGCATTCATGGCGCAGCCGAGGCGGTCACACTGCAACTGAAAGGCCTGCCGCTCGCTTACAACAAAGACATGCAGGAGACACAAGAACCGGCATTTCAGGTAGAGTTTGTTGCGCCTATGCTGGAGTTGGTGGCGCGATTTACCGCCGAGCTTCAATTCAACTTCGACCGCATGCGTGAAGCTGCGCAGACGGGCTACTTGAATGCAATGGCGGGAGCGACCTACCTGGTACACAAGGGAGTTCCCTTCCGTACCGCACACGAGAAGATCGGGAATGCCGTTCGCTACGGGCTGGAAAAAGGTGCAGAGCTAGGTGAGTTGAGCCTTGATGAACTGCGCCAATTTGGCAACGAATTCGCCGATGACTTCTATGCAGCGGTGACGCTTGGAGCCACGCTGGATTGTCATGACGTGATTGGAGGGACGGCCACGGCTCGAGTAAGGGCCGCGCTTGTTGACGCCGGGGATCGAGTCGCGGCTTTGAAGAGGGCGGGTGCGCCGGAGGTGGCTCATGCTGGTGCGTAAGGCCCTGCTGCGGGACGCGACCAATATCTACGATCTGGTGAATTCGCTATCGGGAGACGGTACATTGCTGAAGCGCACCTTCGCGGAAATCTGCGAAAACGTGCGCGATTTCACGGTAGCTGAATCGGATGGCGGGGTGTTCCTCGGATGTGGAGCACTGCACTTCTATGGGCCGCATCTCTGCGAAGTACGCTCGATCGTTGTCAAACCGGAGGCGAAGGGACAAGGCGCCGGAGGCCGAATTCTCAAGTCCTTGATTGAGGAAGCCGAGGAGCACGGGATTCAGTCTGTATGCCTGTTTACCCGCATTCCCGACTTCTTTTTCAAGTACGGATTCCGACCAGTCGAGGACAAGACGGAGCTGCCCGACAAAATCTTCAAAGACTGCCAGAATTGTCCGAGACTGCATCGCTGCGACGAAGTTGCGATGGTGCGCGGAAGGATTCCGCGGATTTCGATTCTGGGTCCCAAGAATGAGGCGGAGCAACTGGTCAAGCTGGGGGGCTAGATTCCGCTGATCGCAAATAAGCAATGGCCGGGACGTGTGTTCCGTTCTGGCCCGAGCTACTTTTTGTAGCCCCAGACTCCCACGCGGTCGTCAACCAGCAGCGCGATCAGGTTCAGGATTACAACCCCGAAATACCCCAAAACCATATTCGTGCTCAGCGTCTGCATGACAGTGGCGATGACGCTCTGGCAATAGCCCAGTTCGGAACAGGTCCGCCAGTTCAGTGCAGAGTACGCTCCGAGATAAGTGAGTGCCATCAGGGACAGCGCGAAGGTCGAGCGGGCCAACGGCCGCACGAGCAGAAGGACGGGCAGGCACAGAACCGGCATAGCGCTGTAAACAGTACTGAGTACCGTGTCTTGCCTGAGGTCGATAGACATTGCGGCCCAGATACCATGGACGGTCACTCCGGCGCTCAGAACGGCCGCGAGAGCAAGAAGGACAGCCCAGATGATTCCACGAATCGTCATGCGGGGGCCTCGACTTTTTTTAGCGGTGTGTGACTTCTTGTCCAAGGATGGAGGCTGCGACGGCAGCTTGTCCATAACTAAGTCCGCCATCGCCCGGACTCACTTGACGGTGCTGGAAAATCGTGAAGCCATTCCGCTCGAGGCCGGACCGGAGGAGATGCACAAGTCGGCGGTTATGCATGCATCCGCCCGAAAGAGCGACCTGGTTGACGCCGATTGATTCCCGCGCTTTGACTGCCGCCAGGACGAAGCCTTGCGCAATGCCCGCGTGGAACCGCACCGAGATCCTCGCCGACGGCAATCCATTTCGCAGATCGTCGACAAGCGCGCGCCAGAGAGAGCCTGTTCTCAAAATCATGGAGCTATCCGACTCTTTTGCAGGCGCGTGAAGTTCCAGCAGATAGTCGCTTGTATCCAAGCCATCCGACTCGGAGATGGCGATTCCCTCCAACTCAATTGCGGCTTGCGCATCGTAGTCAACCACGCGTCGATTCAACATGACCGCGGCAGCAGCATCAAAGAATCGCCCGAGGCTCGATGTAAATGGCGAATTGATACCACGCGCCATCATCCGTGAGAGCAAATGCGCTTCCTGTTCGCTGGCGCCCGTGAGTTCCCTTGCATCGGCTTCTGAAAATCCGGCAGCCTTTAGATGAGCGAAGGCCATCCGCCATGGTTCGCGTATTGCCGCTTCTCCGCCGGGCATCGGCGTGTAGTCGAGATGGGCAAAGCGGTCAAATCGATCAAGCGTGCAGATCAGCACTTCTCCACCCCAGATGCGGCCATCGGTTCCATATCCGGTTCCGTCTAGAGACAGGCCAATCACCGGTCCTGCAGTGCCGTGTTCGGCCATGCAGGCGGCGATGTGGGCATGGTGGTGCTGGATGCCAATGAGGCGGAGGTTGTGCTCGCCTCCATACCGGTTTGCCCACATGGTTGATAGATACCCGGGATGCAGATCGTGCGCGACGGTTTGCGGCTCGATTTCAAACGTATGCACCAGGTGGGCAAGAGAGTGCTCAAAGAACTCCAGGCCGGCAGGGTTTTCAAGATCCCCGAGATGCTGGCTCTGGTAGGCGAACTTGCTGCGTGCAAGCGTGAATACATTCTTGAGGTGGCCGCCGACGGCAAGAAGAGGTGGCGCTTCAAGGGGCATCGGTATTGCGAGTGGCACATACCCTCTGGCCCTGCGAATGAGCTGAGGAACTCCGTCGACGATCGCCGCTACAGAGTCATCGCAGCGCTGGAGGATTTCGCGGTTGTGCATCAGAAAAGCATCGGCGATCGCGCCCAGACGAGCGCGCGCTTCTTCATTGTCGATGGCAATCGGTTCTTCGCTGAGGTTCGCAGAGGTCATGACAAGGGCATGAACTCGTGGATCAGCAAAAAGCAGATGTTGCAGGGGCGCATAGGGGAGGTAGATTCCCAGCCAGGGAACTCCAGGAGCAACTGAATTCGCTACCCCGTTGTGCGGCCGAGCTTGCGCGAGAACGATGGGACGTGCGGGCGTCTGCAGCAGCACTTCTTCTTCAGGTGTAAGTTCGCAAAGTGCACGCGCCGCGTCCAGATCGCGAACCATAAGCGCGAGAGGCTTGCCATAGCGGTGTTTTCGCTGGCGCAAACGCGAAATTGCAGCGTCGTTTGTTGCATCCACGGCGAGGTGGAATCCGCCGATGCCCTTGATGGCGAGTATCTCTCCAAGAAGGAGGCGCTCGATGCCTGCCGTAATCGGATCGGGGCTGTCGATCCTGCCGCCATCAGGAGATTCCAGCCAGACATGAGGACCGCAGCGCCAGCAGGCATTGGGCTGGGCATGGAACCGGCGGTTCAGAGGGTCTTCGTACTCCGATTGGCACTCGGAGCACATCGGGAAGACAGCCATCGAGGTTTGAGGACGGTCATATGGAATGCGCCGAGTAATTGTGAAGCGGGGTCCGCAGTTGGTGCAGTTGAGGAATGGGTAGCGATAGCGGCGATCGTCTGGATCCAGAAGCTCGCGAAGGCAATCTGGGCAGGTGGCTGCATCGGCAGGAATGCCAGTGCTGACCCGGCCATGAACCTCACTGGCAACGATGCGGAAAGCGGTTTCACCCGTTACGTCCAGATCTTCGATCAGGACAGAATCGATCCTGGCAAGCGGGGGCGTTTCTGATGTGAGTCTCTCAACAAAAGAGTGAACGCTTGAGTCGGGTCCTTCAAGCTCAATGATGACTCCATCGGTGTCGTTCCCGATGAAGCCGGCGAGATGCTCTTCTGTGGCGATGCGGTAAACGAACGGGCGGAAACCGACACCCTGCACCACGCCGCACACCCGAATTGCTTTGCGAACAGGTCGCGGCGCGGTTCCTGAAGGTGTAGATGACGTCAAAATTTCCTGCCTCGCAATCCAGCATAACGTAAGCCCAAATTGTGTCCCTACATTAACTTCGAGACATGGGCAACCAAAGCTTCCTGACCCCGCCTCCAATCAATCGTGTGACGACGTGGGTTCAGGACAAGCTACGTCTCACCTCTAAATGGCAAGAGCGAGACTCGATAGTTAGAACCTAGCCTCCATTCCCCTGGGCCATAAAGGGCCTGCAGGTAAACGCGAAAGGTGACCTTATGAAAAAGATTATGTTTGCACTCGCATTAGCGAGCCTGGCGACCCTGAGTTGGGCCGATGAAACAAAGCAGAGTGATACCGAGCGGCTCGATAAGGCAGCAGTTGTGCTCCATGAGGTAATGAACACTCCTGACAAGGGCATACCTTCCGAAGTGCTGGATCATGCCAAGTGCGTTGCCGTCGTACCCCACATGATTAAGGGCGGATTCGTTTTCGGCGCGGAGGGTGGCAAAGGCGTTGCAACCTGCCGCACGAGCAACGGCTGGAGCGCTCCGGCATTCTTTGCGGTGACCGGCGGCAGTTGGGGACTGCAGATCGGCGTGGAAGGCATCGACCTCGTCATGGTCTTCCAGAACGAAGAAGGCATGAAGCACCTGCTGCAGAGCAAATTCAAGATTGGCGCAGATGCGTCCGCAGCTGCTGGTCCGGTCGGGCGTCACGCCTCCGCGAATACTGATTGGAAGATGAACGCCGAGGTTCTGACCTACTCGCGGGCGAAGGGCGCTTTTGCAGGTTTGACACTGAACGGCGCTGACGTTCGTCCTGATGAAGACGCGATGCGCGCGATGTATGGTGGCGATGTTACCTATCGTTCCGTACTGACAGGCGCCGTGCCTCCTCCGGCATCGGCTCACGCTTTCCTGGCGGCGGTCCGCGGATCGAAGGCGGAAGCTGCCGAAGTCACCAACAAGTAAAAGTGTGTTGCGAAAGACAGCGAGCACCCAGACCCGGTCTGGGTGCTCGCTGTTTCTGCACGAATTGTTTAAGTGATCGCAAGACGCCGAGGGGGACGGGCACGTCAAACCTGCACGGGCCAGAACTGACTCTATACACTTAAGAGCAATACTGAACATGCCTCAAACTCGGCACATCGGCTCTGTTCTCATTCTTATCGCTGTTTCTCACCTCCTGGGCCTGGCGAGTGTCAATGCCCAGGCTCCGGATCTTCCAACCGTGGTTCACGGTGTGGACACTTCCGTTAAGGACCGCATGAACCGGCTCGCTTCATACAGCGTGACGGAGCATTACGCGGTCTTTCGGGGGCGTGACCTCTCGACGCCTGCGGCAGAGATGCTGGTCAAAACGACCTATCGCAAACAGACAGGAAAGAGCTACCAGATCCTGTCACAAAGCGGATCTTCTCTTTGGCGCAACCAGGTCTTGAAGACTCTGCTCGAGAACGAGCAGAAGATGAGCCAGCCGGGAAACGTAGAGACTGCCCTGATCAACAGCTCCAATTACGAAATGCAGCTGGACAAGAATCCAGCCCAGACCCTGAACGGGAGGGAGTGCCTCCTGCTGGACATTACGCCGCGACGCAAGAGCCAGTACCTCTTTCAGGGACTGCTATGGGTGGACGCGCACGATTATTCGATCGTGCAGTTGAAGGGAACGGCAGCAAAAAGCGCTGTGTTCATCGCAAACGCAGCCGAGATAACGCGCCAGTACAGCGAAGTGGAGAGCGTCCCCATGGCGACGCATGCCGAAGCGGTATCCGGCAGCGCCCTGCTCGGCCAGACGGTTGTGAAAGTTGACTATAGCGGGTACCAGGTGCAGCTGGTTCCGGTGCCGGTGACGGCCTCGGCGGGACGATGAGGGGGACCGGGCAGGCGGCAAATCGCGTGACAAACGAACACGCAGGTTGAACCTGCCCTGCCTTATACTAGCCACCTGTGACTTCGATTTTAGGTGACTGGCGAATTGATGCCGCGCTGGGCTCCTGCCTCGTGCTGGGACTGCGGCATGGGTTTGACTACGATCATCTGGCTGCTATCTCTGACATCACCGCCGTACAGCGAGATTGGAAGAGCGGGCTGCGACTCGGAATGACGTATGCTCTGGGGCACGCGGCGACGGTGGTGGCGCTCGGGGTAACCGTGTTGCAGCTCCATATCGGTCTGCCGGAGGGCCTCGATCACTGGACGGAGCGGCTGATTGGGCTCACACTCATCATCCTGGGCATAGGGGTTGTTGCCGGAATCATGCGCAAAGATGCGCACGGACACCAGCACAGCCGAATTGAAAGCCGGCTGGCGATCGCCATCAATGGCGCCCTGTGGCTTGCCTGGCGCGTGCGAAGGATCTTTACTCCCACGGCTTCAAAGCCCGAGCGCTTCCGCTGGATGTATAACGGAAAGTCGGTGTTTCTGATTGGAGTTCTGCACGGCGTCGGCGCGGAGACGCCGAGCCAGTTGGCCCTTTTCTTCCTCACTGCGAATCTCGGAGGGACATCACGAGGCATGCTGGGTCTGACGGCCTTTGCAGTGGGGCTGGTAGCGATGAATGCGCTCATGACGGCTTCCATCGGCGGCGCATTCAGAGCTGGCGGTCACCATCCGCGGTTCTATCACCTGATTGCATGGACGGGTGCCGTTTACAGCTGCGGAATCGGACTGATCTTTTTGCTGGGAATTTCAGACCGGCTGCCCGCCCTGAGCTAGCACCAACGTAAGCACCCCATGTGCTTCCAATTCAGTACTTTTCTCAAATGTATTTCCAATGGGATGAACCACCCACCGACCCCGGTGACCGTTGTCACGGCTTGTCGTCTCGGATTGGGCGTAAAACAGGGCCAGACAGAGAGCGGAGCGTATCGTAAGTACTTCGCGCTCAGATGTCTGGAGGAATCGTGGCTGCTTTTACACCACCGCCGCTTCCGAGCGATGACAAACGCTGGAAGATTGTGGCCGGCACCATGCGCAAGAACGGGTTTGCGCGCCATGCATTGATCGAGACACTACACACGGTCCAGTCATCATTCGGTTATCTGGACGACGATGCGATTCGGTTTGTGGCGCAGTCGCTGCGCGTGCCGTTGAGCCAGGCTTACGGTGTGGTCACCTTCTATCACTACTTCAGCCTGAAGCCGCCAGGAAAGCACACGATGACCCTGTGCGCCGGGACCGCCTGCTACATCAAGGGCACGGACAAGCTGATCGAGTCTGCCGAAAAGCACCTGACTTTGAAAGCAGGGCAAACGACGAAAAATGGGCAGATCAGCCTGATGACCGCCCGCTGCGTGGGTGCGTGCAGTCGGGCTCCGGTGATGATCTGCGACGGCGAAGTTGCAGGCGAGGTAACGAACGAACAGATGATCGCTCAGTTGGAAAGGTGGACGGTTGAATGACCATTGAAGAGCTAGAACAGATAGCCAGGAGCGTTCAACAGGAAAACGCCAGGTACGACTATGAAGTGAACGTCTGCATGGACCTCGCATGCGCAAGCCAGGGTGCGGGACTGCTACGCGACACTCTGGAGAGGCTGGCTGCCGCATCGGGCAAAAATGTCCTGATCAGGAAGACCGGCTGCATGGGACCCTGCTCATCCGGTCCCCTGGTGCGAGTCGACCCTGAAGAGACGTTGTACGCGAAGGTGAAAGAGAAGAACGCTGAAGCGATTATTAATAGTCTTGGTGCCGCGCCGGTTGCGGAACTGCAATGCGATCTGAATGAGCACTTCGACAAACAGGTTCGCGTCGTACTGGAGAATGCGGGCCACATCGATCCCGAGAAGATCGATGACTATATCTCGCGAGATGGTTACAAAGCCCTTCTGACTGCTCTTACGGAGATGACGCCCAACGGGGTGGTCCACCGCATTACCGAGAGCGGAATGCGCGGCCGTGGCGGCGGCGGTTATCCCACGGGCCTCAAGTGGGGCACGGTCGCAAAAGCATCAGGCGATTTGAAGTATGTGGTCTGCAACGGAGACGAGGGCGACCCCGGCGCGTTTATGGACCGCAGCGTGATGGAAGGCGATCCCCATCGGGTCATTGAAGGAATGGCCATTGCTGCCTACGCCGTTGGCGCGAGCAAAGGCTTCATCTATGTGCGCGCAGAATACCCGGTTGCCGTGTCGCGGTTGACTACTGCTTTGCGCGAGGCGCGCAGGCGGGGACTGCTGGGATCTGGAATCTGCAACACAACGTTTAATTTCGATATTGAAATCCGCCTTGGCGCGGGCGCATTTGTCTGCGGCGAAGAGACTGCGCTGCTGGCCTCGATTGAGGGACGGCGCGGCACTCCCAAGCCAAGACCGCCGTATCCAGCCGTAAGCGGATTATGGGGCAAACCGACGCTGATTAACAACGTCGAGACGTATGCCAATATCGCGCCGATTGTGCGCAATGGCGGCAAATGGTTCTTCAACATGGGGTCGGAGCGGTCGAAAGGGACAAAGGTCTTCGCATTGACCGGCCGCATCAAGAACACAGGATTAATTGAGGTTCCTCTAGGAATCAAGCTTTGGGAGATCATCGACGTGATCGGCGGCGGTGTTCCTGGCGGCCACAAATTGAAAGCAATCCAGACCGGCGGACCGTCCGGCGGCTGCATTCCGGCTGACATGATGGGCCTCGGCGTGAGCTACGACGCGCTCATGGCGGCGGGCTCAATCATGGGCTCGGGCGGCATGATCGTCATGGACGACACGTCCTGCATGGTGAATGTGGCGCGATTCTTTGTCGAGTTCTGCATGACCGAGTCATGCGGCAAGTGCATCCCGTGCCGCGCGGGCACCGCTCAGATGCACACACTGCTCACCCGTATTTGCGAGGGCTCGGCGACAATGGATGATCTCGACCTGCTGATCGAACTCTGCGACACCGTGAAGGAGGCAAGCCTCTGCGGACTGGGGCAGACAGCGCCAAATCCCGTACTGAGCACCTTGAAATACTTCAAGAACGAGTACATAGAGCACATACTGCACAAGCGGTGTCCGGCGGGCGTCTGCAACATGGCCGGAACGAGCGCCGTTGAACCGGCGCCCGCGGAGGTGTTGGCATGACAGACGCACCGTTTGAAGTTAAAACACTGGAGATTGACGGGCGAGAAGTGAGCGCTCGTCGCGGCCAGACCATCCTGGAAGTAGCGCGCGAAAACGAAATCAACATCCCCACGCTCTGTCACCTGGAAGGACTAAGCAACGTGGGCGCGTGCCGGCTGTGCCTGGTGGAGATCAAGGGGACCAATAAACTGCTGCCGGCTTGTGTCGCCACAGTGTCAGAGGGCATGGTGGTGAGCACGAACACTGAGCGGCTGCAGAGGCACCGTCACAACATCCTTGAGCTTCTGTTTGCAGAACGCAACCACGTCTGTTCGGTTTGCGTGTCGAACGGCCACTGCGAATTGCAGGCCATGGGTCAGGAACAGGGTCTCACGCACGTGAGGCTGCCATATCGCAATCCCGATCTGACGGTGGATGCTTCGCACGAACGCTTCACCGTCGATCACAATCGCTGCATCCTTTGCACCCGCTGCGTGCGGGTCTGTGGCGAAATCGAGGGTGCGCACGTGTGGGACGTGATGGGCCGCGGGATCGACTCAATGGTGATAACCGACCTGCACGAAGACTGGGGTAAATCCACCTGTACGCGCTGCGGCAAGTGTGTCCAGGTATGCCCGACGGGAGCACTCTTCGACAAAAGCAAGATCGGATCAAATCACCCCAAATATCCCGACTTTTTGCCGTATCTGAACTTGATGAGGGAGGCGCGATGAGCAGCAAACTGAGGCTGGCAACAGTATGGTTGGACGGTTGCTCCGGCTGCCACATGTCGTTCCTCGATATGGATGAACGTCTTCTTGAACTGGCCGAGCTGGTCGACGTGGTCTACAGCCCGATAGTGGATGCGAAGGAATTCCCGGAAACTGTGGACATCGCGCTGGTCGAGGGCGCGGTAGCATCTGTCGACGACGAGAGAAAAATCAAGAAGATTCGTGCGCACACGAAGATGTTGATCGCGATGGGCGACTGTGCGATTACAGGAAACGTACCATCAATGCGTAATCCGATTGGCGCGCAGGCGATTCTGGACCGGGCATACATCGAGAACGCGACAATCCAGCCGCAGATTCCATGCATTGTTGTGCCCGAACTTCTAAAGAAGGTCAGGCCGATCCATGAATTTGTGAAAGTTGATGTATTTCTGCCCGGATGCCCACCGTCCGCGGACACGTTTCACTCAGCGCTGACGGCGCTGATCACCGGAGAGCCTCTGGATATCCCGGCACTCACACGGTTTGGAGCCTGATCATGAGCCAGACGATAACCATCGATCCTGTAACCCGGCTTGAAGGACACGGGAAGATTACGATTCAGCTAAATGCGCAAGGCGCGGTTGAAGACGCACACTTCCATGTGACGCAGGTACGCGGATTTGAGAAATTCTCTGAAGGACGTCCGTTCTACGAGATGCCCGCGCTGACAGCACGGATCTGCGGCATCTGCCCGGTATCCCATCTGCTGGCTTCTGCCAAAGCATGCGAAGCGATCATGTCGGTGCGGATTCCCCACACCGCCGCGCAGCTTCGCCGGATTCTGAATCTGGCGCAGATGGTGCAGTCGCACGCTTTGAGCTTCTTCCATCTGTCGTCCCCAGACCTTTTGCTGGGTATGGAGAGTGATCCAGCGCGGCGCCATATCTTTGGAGTCGCGGCAGCGCGACCGGAGCTGGGCCGCGCGGGAATCGCCCTGCGCCGATTCGGTCAGCACATCATCGAGTTGCTCGGAACAAAACGGATTCACACCGGATGGGTGATTCCGGGCGGAGTTGCCGAGCCGCTCGGCGCATCGCAACGCGATGAGATCCTGGCCATGATGTCGGAGGCTTACGCCAATATCGGTCTCGCTCTGGCAGCATACAAAGAGATCGCTGACAAGTTTCAGCAGGAGATCTCCGTCTTTGCGAATTTCCCTTCGAACTATCTCGGGCTGGTCAATGAAGACGGATCCATCGAGTTCAGCGATGGAGCACTGCGCCTGATCGGTCCAAAGGGCGACATCATTGACGACGGAATCACATCACAGCGCTTCACAGAGGTGATCGGCGAAGCGGTGGAGCCGTACAGCTATACCAAGTTCGTCTACTACAAACCACTTGGCTATCCGGACGGAAGCTATCGCGTTGGACCGCTTGCACGGTTGAACATTGTGAAGACGATGGGAACTCCTAAAGCAAATCAGGAGTTGTCGGAGTTCAAGCAGCTCGCTGCCGGGCCGGTGGAGAGTTCGTTCTTTTATCATCATGCGCGACTGGTCGAAGTAATGTACGGAATCGAAAAGATTGAGCAGATCCTCGCCGACCCGCTCATTCTCGACAAACACGTACGAGCGACTGCCGGCGTGAACCGCGTTGACGGTGCCGGACAGATCGAAGCTCCCCGCGGCACATTGAATCACCACTATAAGGTTGATGACGATGGAAAAATCACCTGGGCTAACCTGGTGGTCGCAACTGGGCACAACAATCTCGCGATGAATCGCGGAGTGCTGCAGGCTGCCAAGTGCTATGTCAAAGACGGTAAGTTTACCGAGGGCGCGCTGAATCGGGTTGAGGCTGTGATCCGGACCTTCGATCCCTGCCTGAGTTGCTCGACACACGCTTTCGGCCAGATGCCACTCGCGATGACGCTGCTTTCCGCCGACGGCGAGGTTGTCGACCGGGTCGTTCGCTGATTACGATCACGGCATGACTTTATCGGCCCAATGCCTCATCCTTGCCTGCGGAAACACGCTCCGCAAGGACGATGGCATTGGGCCGTTTCTTGCTTCGTGGGCGGAAGAACGATGGCGCAACGATCCTCGAGTGCGCGTGCTATGCGATCACCAATGGACGCCCGAGATGGCGGAGGAAGTGGCTGGAACCGAGACAGTGATCTTCGTAGATGCCACTCTGGATCAAGCACCAGGACAGATCCTGATGCGTGAACTCAGCCCTGTCCCGATGAAGCCGGGGCTGGTAACGCATCATCTCGGCGCCGCGGAATTGCTCGGCGTCGCGCAGGATCTTTATGGAATTCAGCCTCGCCGGGCTTGCCTGATGACCATCGGAGCCGGGAACATCGAATTGGGCGAAGGCTTCAGTCCGTCCGTCCAAAACGCGGTACCGGACGCGCAGAAAGCCCTCGAACTCACGGTTAACCAGCTCCTGAACGGATCAAATCAGCGAGCGTAACCAACGAGCTTGAACGAGTAGGCGTAATTCCCCTTCGGAGTTCCCTTCAGTACAATTTGGGTGCCACTGCTCTGCCCTTTCCCGGTGAGCTCGTTGTTTTCTCCAAGTTGGGTTATCGAAATCCCTGCCTTGGATGGAAGCTCTGCGATCGTGATGGTCTGAGCTTTGGGTTTTCCAAGCACCGTCACGTACAAGTCATCGCCTTTGCGGGTAAAGCGGAGGTCATCGCCTTCAGCTGACTTCCCTGCTGCCACCTTCCACGGAACGGTATTGTAAATCGCTTCCCCGTTCTGCTTGAGCCATGCGCCGAGAGCCTTCAGGCGATCCATTTGAATAGGTGGAATGGTGCCATCGGCCTCGGGGCCAACATCGAGCAGCAGGTTGCCATTCTTGCTTACGATATCGACGAGAAGCGCAATCAGCTCTTCCGGCGCGATGGTTTCTTTTTCGCCCTCAGCGCGGTTGTAACCGAAGGACCGGCCCAGCCCGCGGCACTCCTCCCACTTCTTCTCAACGATCTTGTCTTTCTTCTCGTATTCGGGCGAGGTGAAGTCGGAGTGCTTGATGCCGAAGCGGTCGTCGATCACGCCGTCGGGGATGGAGTTGTAGTAGTCGGCCTCGACCTGCAGGGCTTTGCCGGTCTTGGGCCAGTCAATGTCGTTCCAGAGCACCGCTGGTTTATATTTCTCAATCAACTCGTGGATCTGGGCAAAGGCATAATCGCCGTAGGCCTTCGACTGCGGCTTTACGGTCTCGTAATCGGGTGCGGACTCGATCGGGCCCGTATTGAACGTCCAGTCATAGCCGCCTGAGTAGTAGAGGCCCATCTTCATGCCCTGCTTCTGGACGGCCGTGGTCAATTCTCCAACAATGTCGCGCTCGGCGTGAAGCTGGCTGGGCTTGAGACTCGGCGTGGGATTGGGCGTGGTACTGGGCCAGAGTGTAAAGCCTTCGTGGTGTTTCGAGGTAAGCACGACGTAACGGGCGCCAGCATCCTTGAATATGCCGGCCATCTTATCGGGATTCCACTTTTTCGATTCGCGGTTGAAAGCCGGCGCGAAGTCGTAATAGCCGGCGTCGCCAAAGTGCTCTTTGTGATACTGCGCGGTGGGCGAACCCGGAATCCGGAGGACGTTGAGGTACCACTCCGCATAAGGGTTGTATTTGATGTAGTCCGCGGAGGAGAAGTCATGATCAGGGTGGTTGACCGGCGCCCAGCCCGGAACTGAGTAGAGACCCCAGTGGATGAATATGCCCAATTTGGCTCCGGCATACCACTCAGGAAGCGTGTGTTGATCGAGCGATTCCAGCGTCGGTTCATAGTGCTTGGGGGCCTGGGCGGGAGACAAGGCTGAGAGTGTGATGGCGGCAGCAAAGACAGCGGCAAACGGTTTCAGCGTCATACGTGACCTCGAGTAAGAGTCATACGAATAATACGGCAGCCATCAGCGACTGCCCTTCGCGGATGCCACGGACTGTCGCCACTTTCAGGTGGTGAGAATTCAGCATCTAAACCGTAGATTAGTGGCAGGCTGCCAGCCAGGAACGCTCGACCAGCTGAGTGTGCTGCCCAAGGAGCGTTATTCACGTGCAGCCGGAGATTCTCGACCAGCCTCTGTCGCATCAGTTCAGCACGCTTTTATTGCTTGGTCTGGCAATCTCATGCGTTACGTGGACGATTACTCACGAGGAGATCTTCCGCGAGCCCAGGGAATTTTGCAAAGACCGAAGCCAGAACTGCCAAAAGCTGTACCAGCGGAAGTTTTTCTACCTGTTCACCTGCGAGTACTGCTTCAGCCACTATGTATCGGCGCTCTTTTTAGTTGTGACCCAGTTCCAGATGCTTTACGCGGGGTGGAGAGGTTTCTTTATCTCAGAGTTCGCGTTGGTGTGGATCGCGAATGTCTATATGAGCGCCTATAACCGTTTGCGGTTGGAGATCAAAGCCGAAAACCTCTCCATTGCTGAGCAGACGAAAGCGACAAGGCGCTGACACCGTCCCCCTCCGTGGGAGCCCCGTTCAGATGTCATCGAATAACGCGAACTCGCGCCGGCTTACGGTCAGAGGTATGCTTAGTAACGCCGGCTGAGAGGGAGATCTGTCGTGGGCTGCGCAACGCGAAGGTTGATGATTTTGCTGGTGCTGGCATCGCTTGTGTCGCCTGCTTTCGCTGCAAAGAAGATCACAGTTGCGCAACTCGAACAGCTCCTGAAAGCCGACAAAGCCGCGCACAAAAGCGATCTTGAAACTGCGAAACAAGTCAGTGCTGTCGAATTGTCAGAACGTCTGACGGAAGACTCACTGAGCCGACTGCGCGAGCTGTTTGCCAGCGATTCCCGCACGAGCACTGCCCTGCTTTTGCTTGCGGACCGGTCGGCATTTCTCGATCCGCCGCGAAACGAACTGCCGCCTGATCCCCCGCTCGATGCGGCTGGCCAGCAGCACCTGCTTGATCTGGCCCACATGTTCGCCCTTCAGACGCTTCCTCGTCTGCCAAATCTGATTGCTACACGCACCACCTTCAGCTTTGACGATAGTCCGCAGGAATTAGCGAAGGGAGCTTATCCTCAGCGTGCTGGAATCCACCTGATCGGATCGACGAAAGCGGAGGTCTCGGTCAACCACGAGCGATCAGATCAAGTGAGCGGAGTCAAAGCGCATGAGGGCTCGAGCGGGGGGCTCAGCACCTGGGGTGAATTCGGGTCGGCACTGCTGATCATTCTCAGTGATTCCAAACAAGGGAAGACCAGCTGGAGCCACTGGGAGAAGACGCCAGCTGGAACGATGGCCGTATTTCACTACGATGTGCCGAAAAACGCGTCGCACTACGAAATTGTCACCTCGTTGGAAGAGATGCAGGCACAGGAATCAGCGCGATGGGCTGGCTCAAGAGCACGGGACGCTGCCCCGGTCACAATGTCGAGCCGGGTCGTCCGGAGCAAACCGACGTACGAGGGCTCACTTTGGATCGATCCTGCGAACGGTGTAATCACACGGCTCACACTGATCGCGGACCTGAAGGGTAATCCGAAATTTGAGCGAGGCGCCGTCCTTGTGGAGTACGGGCCCGTACAGATCGCGAATAAAACACTGATCTGCCCATTGAGAAGCCTTGCCCTCTCCGAAGCGCCCGCATCCGTGAATATCGTGTTTAGCAGCGCTGCGACGGAGTGGCTGAACGAGAATATCTTCGCGGATTACCACTTATTCTCTTCAAGCGCACGGATCGTCACTGAAGAGGCGGGAGCGTTACCCCCGGCGCAACCAGGAGCAGGTACCTCTGGAACGGAAGCGGATACGAATTCATTGCCGGGCGGATCATCAGCTTCTACTGCTGAGACCGCACAGGGAAACCAGACGGAGAGACCTGCCGCCGCTCCTGCGCCACCCGAAGCTGCGATTACGAGCGCTCAGCCTTCTGCCCAGGCTCAGGCCAACCCTCACGGAGTCCCCTCGCCTGCTTCGCTCAAAGCGAGTGAAGTGGACGAGCTTGATCGTGTCAAACCAGAATCTCGCTCCGGTGCTGTCGCTCCCGCAGCTTCGTCTGCCCCTCCCGTGCCAAGTGAGGCTCAACCCTCTGCGGGTGCGGGTTCAAGCGCAGCACTGGATATACCCAACGAGGCCGGAAGACTTCGTATCGAGACGCAGGAGGTGTTGGTCCCGGTAGTAGTTCGCGACAAGGCGGGACAAGCTGTAGGCAATCTGACCAAAGATGATTTCATCGTGCTCGACGAAGGGAAACCTAGACCGATCGTTGGGTTCAATGTTTTCGAGTCGGACAAATCTCATCGATCAGAGCAGACAGGGAAAGTTGCTCCGGCTGCTGTAGGGCCCGATGCAACCGGAGTTCCAGCCGCGGCTCCGAACCGGTTCATCGTCTTCCTCTTCGATGACCGGCACATATCCACATCCGATCTGGCATTTGTGCAGAAAGCTGCGACGGGGATGCTGGATGAGCCCCTCGCGTCTACCGATTATGCGGCCGTGCTGTCATTGACGGGTGCAAATTCAGGCATCACCCAGGATCGCGCGGTGCTCAAACAGGCAATGATGAGGGTGAGCGTTCATCAGGCTTCGCAACATGCGGTGGAAGATTGTCCTGACATCGACTACTATTCCGCCGACAAAATCATCCATGAGCATGACTCGCTCGAGTTCCAACTGGCTGTACTCAAAGCAAAGAAGTGCAGCCACCTGAACATATTCCAGCCTTCATCTTCTCCTTCAGTTTCCGGCGTTGTAGGCGATCCGGGAGATCCGTTCCAGCGAATGGCAATCGCAGCGGCGACTCGCGAACTGATGGCAGGCGAGGAAGACGCGCACCAATCCCTGCTTCAAATCGAGGCCGTGGTTCGCGCCATGCGGAAGCTTCAAGGGCAAAGAATCCTGATTCTGTTTTCGCCGGGATTCCTTTCTCTTGCCCCCGACGCCATTGCTTTCAAGTCACAAGTGCTGAACGAAGCCGCAGGAGCAAATGTCGTCATCAACGCTCTGGATGTACGGGGTCTGTACGCCGGCAACGTCGACGCAAGCCAGGGAGAAAGCGCCTCTCTCAGTCAAACCACAGGTCAAACATCGTCCGATCATCTAGCCGGCATGCAGGCGAGCGAAAATGCAATGGCCGAATTGGCACACGGCACCGGCGGAACGTTCTTTCACAACAGCAATGACCTGCGGGGTGGATTGAAGAGTTTGACGGCGACTCCGGAGTACATCTACCTGCTCGGGATTTCGCTACATGACGTGAAGGCGAACGGCTCTTTTCACCAATTGAAGGTGAAGGTAGATAAACAGCGTCTGGATGTCCAGGCACGACGCGGTTACTTCGCTCCGAAGCATTAAGAGGCTTATCCCGATGAGCAAGGAGCACCGCTTCGCCCAAGATCCTCTCAGACACCAACGGCGACTGCAGAGCAGGTGCAGTCGCCGCTGGTTCCCCAGGAAAAACTTGGCTAGAACGCCGCTACGGTTTGACGGAGGCTGTAGGAGCTCAGAGTCTTGATGTAATTGCCACGATCGAACGGCGAAACATCCGGAACCGAGCGCCTGCTGAGACAACCGCGAGTTTGCGCGAGCGAAGTGTATTCGCGCTTCTCCAGCCAATACTGCAGATCGGAAAGAACGCGGCCGATGTGGTCGATACCGTGGATGTGAAGAGCAGAACACATCATCGCAACGTTGCCGCCCGCCATGATGCTCTTGATTACATCTTCAGCCGAGTGAACCCCGCCCGTGATGGCGATGTCGATATTCAAATGACCGAAGAGGATCGCCGCCCAGTGGAGACGCGGGAGCAGCTCTGAGGGAGTCGAGAAGTGCAATGTCGGCCGGACTTCGAGGCCTTCGATATCAAAATCGGGCTGGTAGAACCGGTTAAACAAGACGACGCCGGCAGCTCCGGCATCTTCAAGTTTTGCAGCAAGATGCGGGAGACTCGTAAAGTTTTGCGACAGCTTTACACCCACCGGAACTTTGACTGCCTTGCAAACGTTGGCCACCAGATCGAGAAGTTGCGATTCAAGCTCTGCCGAAGTCTGGCTGCGATCGGTTGCAAGAGCGAAGGTATTGAGTTCGATACCATCCGCACCGGCCTGTTCCGATTCCTGCGCGAAGCGGACCCACCCTCCGGAAGTGACTCCATTTAGGCTAGCGAAGATCGGAATTTCGACTGCCTCTTTACAGCGCCGGAGATGCTCAAGGTAGACCTCGTGCGACATCCGATAGTCGTTCAGGTCGGGAAGATAGCCCAGGGACTCTGCGAAGGACTCCGTTCCGCGGGAAAGGTCTTCGTCCAGGGCGCGCGATTCAAGAGCGAGCTGCTCTTCGAAAAGCGAGGTGAGCACGATCGCCGAGGCGCCGGCATTTTCCATCCGGCGCACGTTTTCGATTGACTCCGAGAGCGGAGTTGAAGAAACAACGATGGGTCCGGCTAGTTTGAGACCCAGGTACTTTGTGGATACATCGATCATTTTGATCCTCCAGCAGGCGGGGCTGCCAGTTTCTCTTCAGGCTTCTCTTCGGGCGCGATGTGGGGGGTTTCTCCGCGACCGGGCATGCCGGCACGCGCGGAGTAAACGCGCCACTGGCGCTCGACGTCATCCTGCGCTTCCTTCAAGAGTCCTGCTGCCAGTTCGGGATTGCTTCGCGCGAGCATGGTGTACCGCGCTTCGCGATATGCGTACTCCTTGAGCCGGATCGAGGGAGCGCGCGAATCGAGCTGGAACGGATTCTTGCCTTCGTTTCGCAAGGACGGGTTATAGCGCATCAGCGGCCAATAGCCGGACTGTACGGCGAGTTTTTGTTGCTCAAGACCGTGAACCAGATCATAGCCGTGAGCGATGCAGCTTGAATAAGCGATGATGATGGACGGACCCTCGTGGGCTTCTGCTTCCTGGAAGGCCTTAACGACGTGGCTGTCATTTCCGCCAAGTGCAACCTGAGCTACATAGACTGAACCGTAGCTGACGGCTTCCATGGCGAGATCTTTCCGGCTGACCATCTTGCCGCTTGCGGCGAACTTGGCCACCGCGCCGCGCGGAGTTGCCTTGGAAGACTGGCCGCCAGTGTTGGAATAAACTTCGGTGTCGAGAACGAGGACGTTGACGTTCTTGCCCGAACCGAGCACGTGGTCGAGTCCACCGAAGCCGATGTCGAATGCCCAACCATCACCGCCGAGAATCCAGACACTCTTGCGAACGAGAGTTTCGGCGATGGCTGCAAGGTTGCGTGCATCCGATGAATCAATGCCGGCGAGCTTGGCTTTCAAAATCTTCACGCGTTCGCGCTGCGCATCGATCTCAGGTTCAGTCTTCTGTGGTGCGTGAACGATTTCGGCAGCGAGTTCCGGCCCGATTGCTGATGCAAGCCGGGTAACCAGGGTCTCTGCGAAGATCTTTTGCTGATCGAGAGCTGTTCGCATGCCAAAGCCGAACTCTGCATTGTCTTCGAAGAGCGAGTTAGCCCAGGTCGGGCCCCGGCCGGAACAGTTCTGGCTGTAAGGAGTGGTAGGCAGGTTGCCGCCGTAGATGGAAGAACAGCCGGTTGCGTTGGCGATATAGAGACGATCGCCGAAGAGCTGGGTGAGCAGCTTGATGTAGGGCGTCTCGCCGCAGCCTGCGCAGGCTCCGGAGAACTCGAAGAGCGGCTGCAGAAGCTGGAGGTCCTTCACTTGCGAGTGCGACAGCTTTGTACGGTCGACTTCGGGCAGGTTGAGGAAATATTCCCAGTTCTGGCGCTCGGCCTCGCGGAGGGGCGCCTGCGGCTCCATATTGATGGCTTTGTGGCTGGCGTCGCTTTTGCTCTTAACCGGGCAGACGTCCACGCAGACAGCGCAGCCGGTGCAGTCTTCAGGCGCGACCTGGAGCGTATAGCGATCGCTCTCCATGCCCTTCCACTTGGGCTTGGCCCACTTGAAGGTTGCAGGAGCTTTGTCGCCGAGTTCGGGCGAGTAGACCTTGGCGCGGATAACCGCGTGCGGACAGACCATCACACACTTGCCGCACTGTATGCAGAGGTCCTTGTCCCACACGGGAACGAATTGTGCAATGTTGCGCTTCTCCCACTGCGCGGTTCCGGTTGGGAACGTTCCCCCGGCTGGAATGGCACTGACGGGGAGCAGGTCACCACGGCCCGCTGCAATTTCGCCCAGCACGTTGCGGACAAACTCGGGCGCGGCCGGGGAGATTGATGGGATTAAATCGAAGTCAGAGGACGGCGCGGACGGCAATTCGACTTTATGCAGGTGAGCAAGAGCTGCATCAACAGCAGCAAAGTTCTTTTCTACGACTGCCTCGCCGCGCTTGCCGTAGGTCTTCTTGATGGCTTTCTTGATCTGCTCGATCGCCTCTTCGCGCGGCAGCACACCGCTGATGGCAAAGAAGCAGGTCTGCATGATGGTGTTGATGCGCGTACCCATCCCGGCATCCCGGGCTACTTTGTAGCCGTCGATGACGTAGAACTCGATCTTCTTGCGAATCATCTCCTGCTGCGTGGATTTCGGCAGCGTCGCCCAAACCTCCTCGGCTGGATAAGGCGAGTTGAGCAGGAACACCGCGCCCGGCATCGCCGCTTCGAGAACGTTGATCTTCTCCAAAAAGCTGAAGTTGTGACAGGCGATGAAACTGGCGCGTGTGATGAGGTACGTCGAACGGATCGGGTTAGGACCAAAGCGCAGGTGCGAAGTTGTCATCGAGCCGGACTTCTTCGAGTCGTAGACGAAATAGCCTTGCGCGTAATTGTCCGTCTGATCACCGATGATCTTGATGGAGTTCTTGTTGGCACCGACGGTGCCGTCGGAGCCTAGTCCGTAGAAGAGAGCGCGAACGGTGCGCGGATCTTCGGTCGAAAAGTTCGGATCGTAGCTGATGCTCGTGTGCGAGATGTCGTCTTCGATTCCGATGGTGAAGTGATTTTTCGGTGCTGGCTTTGAAAGCTCGTCGAAGATTCCCTTGACCATGGCGGGAGTGAATTCCTTCGAGGAGAGGCCATAGCGGCCGCCAACGACCGTGGGTGTTGCTGCGAAAGGCAGTTTGTCGGCTTGTTCGGCTAGAACGGTAACGACATCCTGGTAAAGCGGCTCGCCGGCGGCTCCCGGCTCTTTGCAGCGGTCAAGAACGGCGATCGACTTCACGGTCGCAGGTAGCGCTGCGATGAAGGCTGAAATGTCGAACGGACGGAACAGACGAACTTTCAGAAGACCGATCTTCTCGCCTTGCTTTGTAAGAAGGTCGACAGCTTCTTCGGCGGCCTCAGCACCCGAGCCCATCATGATGATGACGCGCTCAGCGTCCGCTGCCCCGTAATAGTCGAAAAGGTGGTAGGCACGGCCTGTTTGCGCTGCAAAGCGGTTCATGACCGACTGGACGATGCCCGGAACAGCTGCATGGAATGGGCTGCAGGCTTCGCGGGCCTGGAAGAAGACATCAGGATTCTGCGCGGAGCCGCGAAGGACTGGGCGGTCGGGGCTGAGTGCGTTCTGACGGAACTGGATGATGTATTTGTCGTCGAGCAGCGCGCGAATCGTTTCGTCGCCGATGGGGTAGATCTTGTCGACTTCGTGCGAAGTACGGAAACCATCAAAGAAGTGAATGAAAGGTATGCGGGATTCTAGCGTTGCGATTTGCGCAACCAGAGCAAGATCGTGAGCTTCCTGCACCGAGTTCGAAGAGAGCATTGCCCAGCCGGTGGAGCGGCATGCCATCACGTCGGAGTGATCGCCAAAGATGGAGAGCGCATGTGTGGCAAGGGTGCGGGCGGTGACATGCATTGTCGCCGGAGTGAGTTCACCGGCGATCTTGTACATGTTGGGGATCATGAGCAGCAGGCCCTGAGAGGCGGTAAACGTAGTGCCAAACGCACCAGCCTGCAATGCGCCGTGAAGCGCGCCAGCGGCGCCGCCTTCGCTCTGCAGTTCTTCGACGATGGGGAGAGCACCCCAAATGTTCTTCTTCCCTTCCGAGCGCCACTGATCGGCCCACTCAGCCATGGGCGAAGAGGGTGTGATCGGGTAAATTGCAACGACTTCGGAGAGACGATAGGCGACGGAGGCCGCGGCCTCGTTCCCATCTAAGATAACCATCTTCTTATCACTCATTCGCTATTCCTCGTGCGGCGAAACCGGTGATTTCAAGTTCCGCGCGATTATGAAAGACTCGCAATCCGCAGTTGCTCAAGAGGAGCGAAAGAACTTCTTCTTGTGAAACCACTTGAGTGGTCTCGCGAGGGAGCGCTCTGCGGAAGAAAAACCGCTACGAGGAGTCTCTGCTTTGAGGCGTTTAGCGGCTGTGATGAGAGACACAGGGAGGCAGGACAATCCCATATTGTGAAAAGAGTTTTCGACTGGCGCAATGAAGTGTGGATCGGGTGACGACTAAGTGGCGAGACCAATTGAAGGGGTGAAAATGACTGGATAGTAGCTGAGTAAGGACCGACGAGAGTTCAGCAGATGGACACCACCGTACGGAGCAAGCCAAGATTGAACCTTAGAGTTGCCGTCCATATCTCTGCCGCGTTGCTATATCGCTTGGGATGGCACTGCTCGATCCACTATCCATCCTGAGCCCAGACGGTCTAGTGGGCGGCGGTCGCCGAGTTCGTCGACAGGCAACAGCTCGCGATTCGTCCGGACAATGGCTGTGGGGATTTGGCGCTCACTCAACGTGTGTTGGCATGATTTGGACGTGGGGGCGACGGTCACCAAAGTTGGCGGATGACAGGGGAAGCCGCCACTCGCGGGTCGACCTCCCTTGCCTGATCAGACTTGGACTGTTCCTCCATCCACAAACAGCTCAATTCCGGTGATATAGCTGGCATCCTCCGACGCGAGAAAGACAGCGGCCTTGGCAATCTCTTCCGGCTGGCCCACGCGGCCAAGTGGCACATCGGCGGCCAATTGGGCGTAGAGCGCATTCTTCTGCTCCTCATTCTGCGCCAGCCCGCTGAGCCCGGGGGTGTCGATGGGGCCTGGGCTGACAACGTTCACGCGAATCTTTCGGTGCTTCAGATCGCTCGTCCACGTACGCGCAAAAGACCGTACCGCAGCCTTACTTGCCGAGTAGACACTGAAATTTGGAGTTCCCTGGACCGAGACAATGGAAGCATTGAGTACAACCGATCCGCCATCGGGAATCAGCGGGAGCGCCTTCTGAACCGTGAAGAGAACGCCTTTCACGTTGGTGTCAAATGTCTGGTCAAACTGTTCCTCGCTAATCTGTCCAAGTGGAGCAAATGACCCTCCGCCTGCGTTCACAAACAACACGTCCAGCCGACCCTTATCCTTCTGAATCTCTGCGTAAAGCGCATCGAGGTCGGCCAGTTTTGAAGCGTCGGCCCGGATGCCCTTCGCCTGGCTTCCCAACGTTTCCACGGCTGCGTCGAGTTCGGCCTGCCGCCTGCCGGTGATATAGACGAACGCGCCCTCCTCAATGAACTGCCTTGCAGTCGCCAGCCCAATCCCCGAGCTGCCTCCGGTAACGAGGGCGATCTTGCCTGCTAATTTACCTGCCATCTTTGTCTACGCTCCTATGCCGGTTTTCTGGACCGTGCGTTTCAGATGTATGGGTGACGGAACGGGATGCAAACTTTTAGATTGTTTGGTTCAGATGTTCATCGAATCGAATATGCAAACTCAAGCAAAGCCACAGATGAAAATGGGCCGGCCCAGAAACTTCTCGGAAGAAGAAACTGTAGAAGCTGCCATGCGCGTGTTTTGGGAGAAGGGATATGAGGGCGCCAGCATGAACGACCTCACCGCTGCCATGGGCATCAACCGCTCCAGCCTTTACACAATCTTCGGCGACAAGGAGACCTTGTTCCATCGCGCGGTCGAGCGCTACAAGCGCGGGCCGGTCTCTTTCGTGTGGGATTCTCTTGAGGAGCCCACGGCGCGAAAGGCCGTCGAGGTCCTGCTGCGTAAGGCGGTCGACCTTCTCGCGGACCCGAAGAACCCGCGGGGTTGTCTTTCGATCCAAGGAGCGCTTGCCGTAGGTTCTGAAGCCGAGTCAGTTAAACAAGCGATGATTGCTTTTCGCAAGACTGGAGAAACGGCTCTGACAAAGCGTATTGCAAGGGCTCAAGCCGCAGGTGAAATCTCAAAGAAGCTAGACCCGGCTGATCTGGCGCGCTACGTGTTGACTCTGTTGACTGGATTGGGCGTGCAAGGCGCGAATGGGGCTACGAGAAATCAGCTCAGCAGGATCGTCAACATGGCGCTCGAATCGTTGCCGTTTTGAGCCCATTTCAGCGGGTCAAGATCTTAAGGAAGTCTTTTCACGCAGGCTACGCTTCCAGTTCGCCCCGAGAGGCCCAAACTGATGGAACCTTGCGGTCCCGGATGAGTCGGGGTATTCATGTGCTTCCGGCGCTTACCTTCGGTCTCCACGAGCTTGCTGCGAGCGGGATCTGGGCCTCTGCTTCTTTTCAGTAACCGCCTCATCGAGCAATCTACCAATCGCATCGAATGCGGGCGTGGGACCATTCCAGCGAAGCTCTTCCACCTTCTTGAAGAGAGGGATATCGGTTTTGAGCGTGGCAAGTGTACGGAACAGGAGAGCTTTCTTGCGGTCGCGCTCAAGCGTGTCGGCAAGAGTGGCGGCGCTTGCCACGTTCAGGTGCCAGTCTCGGACGGACGCAGGGATGGATTCGATATGACCGAATTTGGCGAGTACGGTCGCGGACGACTTAGCTCCCCACCCGGGCAGGCCGGGATAGCCGTCAGCGGAATCACCCACGAGCGCGAGGTAGTCAGGAATCGATTCGGGCGGAACGCCAAACTTGGCGATGACCCCGGCCTCGTCAATGATCTGGTTCGTGCGGCGGACCAGTTGGACGACGCGGGTATCCTTAACCGATTGCCCGAGGTCTTTGTCAGGAGTACAGATGACCACCTGCTCCACGTGCCGGTCCTTTGCCGCGAGAGCTGCGCCGGCGGCAAGAGCGTCATCGGCTTCATATTCGATCATTGGCCAGACGACGAGCCCGGCTGCAGAGAGGACCTCTTCCAGTATGGGGAACTGGGACAGAAGATCGGGCTCCACTCCTTCGCCGGTCTTGTATCCGGGCCAGAGATCATTGCGAAACGACTCGATCACGTGGTCGGTGGCGACGGCAATATGCGTCACGCCTTCGCGCATCATTGCCAGCATGGAGGCAAGCACACCGCGAACCGCGCCTACTTCCCTTCCCATTGCATCGCGCGCTTTAGGCATGGCGAAGTAGTGCCGGAATAGCTCATAGGTGCCATCAACCAGATAGACTTTCAAACACGGATCTCCGCACTCACCTTACCGAAGCGGTGATGGCCAGATCAACTGTGAACTCCGCATCAAAGAAAATCGACCTGCCCATCGGCAGCGAACAGACCAAGGATCCCATGGAGCAGCCGCACCGCGTTCATCCGTCATCGGAACCGACGAAAGCTGATCTCGAGAAGCACATTGCCTCTGTAACGGGTCAGATGCGCCGGCCAATTGAAGGGCTTTTTGGTTCCGATTCGATAACCTGGCGGATCAATCGCGAATCGGCGCTCTTCCTGGGGGCAGGACGCGCGGCTCTGCTGCAGCTGGCGCATCCCTGGGTAGCAGCCGCCCTCGATCAGCACTCCTCATTGATGGCGAAGCCCATCGAGCGTTTTCACGGCACATTTCGCGTCGTGTTCACGATGATCTTCGGCACATCGGAACAGGCGTTCTCCGCGGCAAGGGCGCTTTACCATTTGCATACGAGAATCACAGGTCAAGTGCCTGAAGCGGTCGCGGGGTACGCGAGGGGCTCGCGCTATGAGGCGCTCCAGGTGCCGGCGCTGAAATGGGTCTACGCGACCTTGATTGAAAGCGCGGTGATTGCATATGAGGCTGTATTGTCGCCGCTGAATAGCGATGAATGCGAACGCTACTATGCCGAATCCAAGGTGCTGGCCGGATTGTTCGGACTGCCTCCCTCTGCCCTGCCTCTGGACTGGCGTGGTTTCAATGCGTACATCAAGGATATGTTCGAGTCGCAGGCGCTTGGGGTGAGTGAGGTAGCACGGGTCATGGGGCAACGCATCATGACCGGAGCGGGCTCCTGGATCCCTATTCCGCGATGGTATCGTGCGTTGACCGCGGAGTGGCTGCCGCCGCGATTCCGCAAGGAGTTCGCATTCGATTCTGGCCCCAATCGTGGGTCTTCGGCTGAACGTGCGCGCCGCTGGTTGCCGCGTGTCTACCGAAACCTTCCGCACGCTGTTCGCTTTGTCGGTCCGTATCAGGAAGCGAAGGAGCGGCTTCGAGGTCAGAGCCCTGGGCTTATCACGCGACGCAGCAACATTTTCTGGATCGGCCAGGCGCGGATGCCCTACGCTCCTTGAAGCGCACCGTCTTGTGATTGCCACGGACCTGCAGCCCCCGCAACAGGGGTGAAGGTCTATACTCGCTTGGCGACGATCTTCCCCGGGAAGCGAGCGATGCCCGAGAGAACATGAAGAATCCGGTCCAGATCTCTTACGTCCTCATTTTGGTGTTCATGGCCCTTGTTGCCTGGCTGAATCTGGGCACGTTCGTATTGACAATCCTTTTCGGATATCTTGCCCTGCGGGTATTTAACTTCCGCCGCAACAAACTGCTTAGTGTTGCACTTTATCTGCTGGCCGTCGTCGTGATCGGTGCTGGGCTCCTGTACTTCGGGAAACTTGCCTATCGAACATTCCCGAAGATCGCAGATGCCGCCATCCCCGCGATGGTGGAGTTCGCTGAACAAAACGGCGTCGATCTTCCCTTTACCGACTATGCGAGTCTCAGGGCTTCGGCGCTGGAGGAAGCCAAAGAAGGAGTAGCCACAATCGGGCGATATGCAACCATCGCATCCTTCCAATCCGTACAGCTGCTCGCAGGACTGGTCGTCGCACTAAGCGTTTTCGTCAATCCGTCGTGGACCGCAGGCGGATCCAGGACGGCCGGGGAGAGCTTTTACTCCGAAATGACGCGGGAGCTTGGGGAGCGGTTTGTGATCCTCTATCAGAGCTTCGCGAGGGTCATGGGTGCACAGATTGTGATCGCCGCAATCAATACTGTGCTTACGGCGACGTTCATTCTCTTGAGTGGTTATCCGTATGCTGCCCTGCTGCTCTGTCTCGTCTTCTTATGTGGACTTCTCCCGATCGTCGGCAACCTGATTAGTAATACGGTGATCGTGGGAGTCGGATTCACAATGTCGCCAAGATTGGGAATCGTGGCGCTCATCTTCCTGATCGTCGTTCACAAGCTGGAGTATTTCCTCAACAGCAAAATCATCGGGAAGCGAATCGACAGCCCCATGTGGCTCACGCTGATCGGGCTGTTATTGGGAGAGAGACTGATGGGAATTCCGGGCATGATTCTGGCGCCCGTGATTCTGCAATATGTCCGAGCCGAAGCATCCGGATACCCGCCGCTGAGAGCGGTAGCCAGGCTCGAGCAATGATCTCCAGACCGGCCCCCAAGCGGGTTATTGCATCATGCGGGTGCTGATTGTGCTGGCGATCGAGATGAAGGTGTGATTCACCTGCTCTGCTACAGCCGATTCACCAGCAACCGTCCCAAGCGCAATGATCGTAAACGCCAGTGCGTATTCAGTGAGCCCCTGCCCGTTCTTGCGATCGAGAAAGGCTTGTGCGGCAACGTACAGCTTGAAGAAGAAATCGTTCATCGTGCTCTCCCGCTTCTGTTGTGCCGTCCAGGGGTGTGGCAGCAGCAATACTTCCCTGTCCTTATTCATTACTAAACCGCAGATTGGTAACGTGCGGATAGATGCCAGGGGGCCATGGACCTCCGTGCATCCGCCCATCAACAAAAAGACGTAGCGGGATCTAGCGGTGTCGCGAAGAGGAGATAATCCCCATTCCGTCGATTCCATGCAATCGATCCGGACCAAAAGAGCGAAGCCCATCGTCTCCGATGGGCTCTCTTCGCTCTTGGATTGTGAGATCTGAACCGCTGGATCAGTCGTAGTATTCGAGCCCGAGGTGGGTGATGAGATCTGCGCCCATAATGTGGCGCAGCGTGTTCTTGAGCTTCATCGATTGAATAAACAGATCGTGTTCGGGGTAAAGTCCTTCGCGCGTCTGCGGAGACTTGAGATAGAAACTCAGCCACTCCTGGATGCCGATGCTCCTGAGTGAAGGTGTGCGCTGTGCCAGGTCGAGGAAAAGCACGAGATCGAGCGCAATGGGGGCGGCGAGGATAGAGTCCCGGCAGAGAAAGTCGACCTTGATCTGCATCGGATAGCCGAGCCATCCGAAGATATCGATGTTGTCCCAACCTTCTTTGTTGTCGCCGCGCGGCGGATAGTAGTTGATGCGCACCTTGTGGAAGATGTCCTTGTAAAGGTCAGGATAGAGTTCCGGCTGGAAGATGTATTCGAGCGAGCCCAGCTTTGATTCTTCTTTTGTCTTGAAGGACTCGGGATCGTCGAGGACTTCGCCGTCGCGGTTTCCGAGAATGTTAGTAGAGTACCAGCCGGAAACACCAAGAAGGCGCGCCTTGAATGCCGGCGCAAGAACAGTCTTCATGAATGTCTGGCCAGTTTTGAAGTCTTTGCCGCAGATGGGAGCGCTGTTCTTCTTGGAGAGCTCGATCATCGCGGGGCAATCGACGGTAAGGTTCGGCGCGCCATTGGCAAAGGGAACTCCTTCAGTCAGAGCAGCGTAAGCATAGACCTGGGATGGCGCTATGCCAGGGTCGTTGGATTCAAGGCCTTTTTCGAAAGCGTCAATGGACTGGTGAACTGCAGTGGGCTCGAGGAAGATCTCCGTGGAGCCGCACCAGATCATGACGACCCGATCCACGGTCTTCTTAAAGTTCTGGATGTCGGCGCGAACCTGGTCGGCGAGGTCCTTCTTGTTCTTACCCCTCTTGACGTGCGTACCGTGGAGGCGCTTGACGTAATACTGATCGAAGACGGCCGGTAGCGGCTTGATCGTCTCAAGATAGGGCTTCAGCTGCTCGAGAGTTTCCTTCTCCAGAACCTTGGCGTGCGCGGCGCTCTCGTAGACGTTGTCTTCAAAGATGTCCCAGCCGGTAAAGACGATGTCGTTGAGATCAGCGAGCGGGGCAAAGTCCTTCACGAGGGGGGATTTGTTATCGGTGCGCTTGCCGAGCCGAATGGTGCCCATCTGGGTGAGCGAGCCGATAGGCTTTGCGAGGCCACGGCGCACGGCTTCGACGCCTGCGATCATTGTGGTGGCGACGGCACCGAGGCCAACGACCATCACGCCGAGCTTGCCTTTTGCGGGTGCGGGCTTCTCTACTGGGGCGGTCTTGGAGCCGCTTTGTTCGGTGTTGCTCATTCTTCTTCTCCAACCTTCCTTGATGAATTGATTCAGTTGAAACCGTACGGACGAATCAGTGTACGCCCGCGAACCAGGTAGTTTCCTTCGTGGCCCGGCGCTTCAGGCTTCTTTGGCCTTACGGACGCGATTGAAGTGTGTCCAGACGAACCACACGATGGCGCTTAGCAACGCAAGTTCTACGACAAGATGGAACCGGTGGAACCACTCGTGAAAACGAGGATCGGTCTCCCACGCTTGTCCAAGGCGCATTCCTACATATGCCAGCACGTAGCACCAAGGCCAGGATCCAATGAAGGTGTAAATGTGAAAACGAAGTTGCGGCATTTTGGCGACGCCGGCCGGGAATGCGATGAAGGTGCGGACAACAGGGAGAAGCCGGCCCAAAAGGACGGTGATCCCGCCATACCGCTCAAAGAATCGCGTGATTCGGTCGAGGTCGTGCGGGCTCATCAGAACCCATCGTCCATAGCGAAGTACCAGCGGGCGGCCACCCCATGCGCCGATCCAATAGGCGATGACGGAGCCCAGGTTGCAGCCGATGGCTCCGGCCGTCGCGGCCCAGATGAGATTGAAGCGGCCGGTGTACACAAGGTAGCCGGCGAAGGGCATGATGATCTCGGACGGGAGCGGGATGCAAGCGGACTCGATGCCCATCAGGGCGGCGATTCCGGCGTATCCAAGGGAGCCGATGACGTGGGTTACAAACTGTACGATGAGCGGCAGAATGCGTTCGGTCATGGGCTCGTTCAGTATATAGGTTCAGCGCGGGCACACCCTGCGGTCCTGCTACGATTGAGATGATTCATCCCAACTGCGAGGTGTTTGAAATTGGCAGAGCTTCCTCCTGTTCCGTTAACGCTTGAAGGGTCTGCGATGTTGCATCAGTTCTTCCGGTTTGACTGGAAGGCTTGGAGGGCTTGTTCGGCTCAGGAGCGCGAGCAGATTGCGGGCGAATTTGGCGCATTGCTGCAGAGACTCGAAAAAACCAGCGACGGCAAGGTGCAGACCGGTCTCTTCTCGCAGCTGGGGCACAAGGGCGATCTAATCCTGGTGCACTTTCGCGAGTCATTCGAAGCGTTGAACCAGGTGGAGCTGGGCCTGGCGCAGACTCGCTTTTCCGAGTTTTTGACCCCGACACACTCGTATGTTTCAGTGGTGGAGCTCGGCCTGTATGAATCCACACGGAAAACCTACGAAGCTGCTGCTTCGAAGGGAGCGGAGCCATTTTCGCCAGAGTGGACCGCGGAGGTTGACGCCTCAATGAAGCGCGGAGCGGAAGCGATGAAGCCGCGGCTCTTCCCTTCGATTCCAGAAGCCAGGTACCTATGCTTCTATCCCATGGACCGCAAACGGGGCGAACAGGTGAACTGGTACACCGTGCCCTTCGCCGACCGGCAGCGGATGATGCACGAGCATGGGCTGATCGGCCGCCGCTACGGCGATGTGGTGAAGCAGATCATCTCCGGATCAATCGGGATGGACGACTGGGAGTGGGGCGTCGATCTGTTCGCTGACGATCCGGTAGTGTTCAAGAAGCTCATTTACGAGATGCGCTTCGACGAGGTGAGCGCGGTGTATGCGTTGTTTGGTGCGTTCTACCTTGCGCTGCGCCTGCCAGTGGACAAGCTAGGAAGCTGGTTGGGCGGAAAGATTTAGCGGTTCATCTTGGTGCGAATCGCTTCACGAAATACGCAATCGGCAGTCCGACCACGACCATGTGGACGCACAAACCTTTGAGCAAAGCCTGGAGCTCGTAAGGACCGTGGCTATGAAGTGCGGACAAGGGCAGGACGATGAGCCGCATAAAGTCATCGACAGCGGCGCCGAAGAAAAGACCGCAGATGACCCAGCTCTCTTTTAGAAAAACCAACCGGCAGCTTGCTGTGTAGTAGATTGCGGCTGCCGAGAACGCGATGAAGTAGTGGAGCGCTATACCGAGGATGTAAGTTCCCGCTCCGCCATCGAACGCCCTCCTGCCAAGCAGACCGCCCGCAATTGCGAGGGGAATATCCCATCCGAAAGAAATGGACGCCTGTAACAAGTCGATGGTGCCTGCTACAAGCCCTCCGACAACGACCGCAAGAACCGCACTCCGTTTGCTCAATGCCTCGGGCGCTAAAACATCGATCACAGCTCACCTCATTCTCTGCCCTGCTCAGAATCCCCGCATCTCGGGGCTATGCTGGAGCGGGAACTCGTGCCGACCTTACTTGAGCGGGATCGCAGAAGTCCTGAATGTGTTCTGAATCCGCCTGAAACGTTCTGAAAAACGAGGTTCCGTCTCTCGATCCCGCCGGATTGCTACAATCTTGAATTGCCAGTCACGCTTGAAAGGTGTGTATCTCGACCTCTCATGGAACGCCCAACCACTTCAAGACTTCGCATCGGGGACTGGCAAGTCGATCCGGATTCAGGGACGATCGCCCGGGATGGCGAGACGATCTCTCTGGAATTCAGGTCGATGCGCCTGCTGATGTGCCTGGCCGAACACGCTGGGCACGTAGTCAGCATCGACGATCTTATCGGCAGTGTGTGGGCGGGAGTTGCAGTGTCACCCGACTCCGTCTATCAGGCAGTAACCGCTCTTCGTCGCCAGCTTGGCGATAATCCGCGCAAACCGGAGTACATCGCAACGGTGCCGCGGCTGGGTTACCGGCTGATTGCAGCGACTGGTCCATGGGTGGAAGACAGCACCGGAAATGCCACAAATGAATCGGCGCCCATTCCAATCGCGTCAGGTGCGGACGGTGGCAACGGGCATTCAGGGCTCGTGAGCAAAATCCTCTGGGCGGCTGTGGCTCTCTCTATCTCGATCGGCGCTGCGATCGTTCTCCACGCAAGGTTCTCCGCAGGAACTCCCTCTGCCTCTGCTTCAATTGCCCCGCCAGCCGCATCGGTGGGTGTACTGCCCTTTCTGGATTTAACAAAAGGTATGCGCGACGAGGAGTTCGCTGACGGATTGACGGAAGAACTTATCGACAAGCTCAGCAAAATCCCGGGTGTCCGCGTCCCATCGGCAACGGCTTCGTTCTATTACAAAGGAAAGGGGCTGCAGGTCGCCGAAATCGCACAGGGACTTAAGGTGACTTATCTGCTGGATGGCAGCGTCCGCAAGTCGAGTGGCCGCGTGCGCATCGCCGCACGCCTTGTCCGTGGCGACAACAGCTATGTGATTTGGACCAGTACGTACGACCAGCCGGTGAGCGATTTGATCATGGTGCAGGATGAGATCGCGGGAGAAGTGGTGAAAGCCTTGCAATCAACGGTCGGACCTGCACAAGCACCCGACAAGTCTCATTGAGGAGTGTTGTTCATGCCTACGAAACGGGCAAAAGATAAGCAGGTCAAGAGTACTGGCAAGAAAAGCGGAAAGAGCCGTCCAACGGCTGCAAAGGCGCGGACAAAGCGGTTGGGTGGGGATCGGGCGCCTGAGCGCGTGAACGCCATTCTGAAGGGACTGGATGAGGCTTACCCAGAAGCGGTTTGCGCGTTGACGCATCGAACGCCTTGGGAACTGCTGGTGGCCACGATCCTTTCGGCGCAGTGTACGGACGTGCGGGTGAACATGGTTACACCGGAGTTGTTCAAGAGCTTCCCTACTCCCCAGGCGATGGCCAAGGCTCCGATACCGGAGTTGATCGAACTGATCCGCACCACGGGGTTCTTCAATAACAAAGCGAAGTCGATAAAGGGCGCGGCAGAGGCGATTGTGGAGCGCTTTGGCGGGAAGGTTCCGGAAACGTTGGCCGAACTCATCACTGTCCCCGGGGCGGCGCGAAAGACGGCGAATGTGGTTCTGGGCGTGAGCTACGGGAAGGCTGAGGGTGTGGTGGTCGACACGCACGTTTTTCGCATCTCGCGGCGACTGGACCTGACGATATCAGACACAGCGGAAAAGGTGGAGCAGGATCTCATGAGGATTCTGCCGCAGGATCGGTGGATCCGGTTTTCGCACCAGGTGATTCATCACGGGCGACAGGTGTGCGTGGCGCGCGCGCCGAAGTGCAAGGAGTGCAACCTGGAGACGCTGTGCAAGTCGGAAGACAAGACGTGGTGGAGCTGAAGGCAGAGAACAGAGGTCAGTGATCAGGGATCAGATTTGTTGTCGCGAGACAGCAGATTGTCGATCGTTGAAGTTGGTCCGTGCATTCTATCTGGATTTCGGATGAATGTAGTAGACGATCCCAAGGTAGTCGTCGCTGAGCAGAAAGGCATCAGGGCCGATCCGCAGGAGGGCGCATGGGCGCCCGTGAACAATCGGCCTGCCGCTTCGAGCCGTCAGAAAACCCGTGATGAAGTCAATGGGTTTGCGGTCCGCCGGAGTGAAGCGGACAACTCGGTAGCCTGTTCCGATGTGCGGATGGCTAGCGCCGTGCATGGCGACGAAGAACGTCCCGGCGAGAGTTGGATCCTGTTTGCCGAAAAACGCAAACCCTAGCGGAGAGCTGTGCGCGGCGAAGGTAGCGTAGGCGAGCGGGACTTTGTCGCAGGCCTTCAGCGGAGCGGGAGCTTTGCCCAGGTTGGCATTTGGATCGGCCTCGTGATGCCCTCCTCCTGCAGTGAGGTTCGTGCCGGCGTCCGAAACGCCCTTCTGTTCGCCATAAACGGAGTCGTTCGATGCTGCGTTGGAGGCTGCGGGTTTTGGCGCGGTCTTCCCCGTTGTCCGAGCGTCGTCGAGTGTCGGTATCGGAGTCTTATCGAGATGTGGCCTGCCGGCAGCAAAATAGCAGGTTGGCCATCCGTAGTTGGGCGTGGGGTTCGCATTGATGGCAAGGCGGAAGAATGTATCTTCGGGGAGTGTGCCGCCAAGGTGATCATCACCCATATTGGTGGCGAAGATTTCACCGTCGAGTTCCGGGATCTGCTGGATGTCGACGGCATTGCGGAGGCCCTGTGCTTCGAGGCGCTGATTCTTCCCGTCTGGGTCCATGCTGACCACGGATGCGCGCAAGGCTTCGTCTTCCTGGCAGTAATTGCACGAGGATCCGACGGACACGAAAATGCGAGGCGCACCATTGATGTTCGCAACAGCCACGGTGCGGGTGAGGTGCCAGCCACCGTACTTGTAATGAAGTCCGTAATCGGGAAAACGAATGAGGGTTTCCGGCGCAGACGCCGGTGCCATGTCGCCAGCGTTGTATTTATAACGGACGAGCCGATCGGTGAGCGGGAGGTAGAGCCAGCTCTGCTTCGTTCCGGAATCAGCGTAGAAGGCGAGGTTGTTGGGGTTGCGCAAATGATGAAGATAGCGGGTGATCTTGGTAAAGCGCATGCTCGTCCCGTTCCATCCTTCGAGGATGTAGACGGCGCCGAGCCGATTGTCGCTGAGGTCGTGCATGGATGTGACGAAGATGCGGCCATCAGGAGATTCGGCGAAGAAGCGGACACGCTTCAGACCGGTGGCTGCAATGCTGATGTCGAAGCCTTGAGGGAGCTTGAGTGTGATCTGCTTTCCCGTTGCATAGGTGAGCGTGTGGGGAACCTGTGCGGGGATGAGGACTGTTGAGAAGACGAAAACGAGCGCGAACAGCAGTGCGCGGAGGAAGGCTCGCGGCATGGGAATAGTTTAAAAGAACGTCAGAAGTGGCTGATCACCGCGGCAACAAGTCCGGGAATGTCGTGCGGATTGGCTTCGGCTGCCGGCGTCCAGCCGAACTCGCGTAGAGTGGCGCTGGTGATCGGTCCGATGGAGATCGCTCTGACTCCGGTAAATGGAAAGGCGATCCGGGCAACACGAGCAACGTCGGCAAGGTGCGTGACGCTGGAGGAGCTTGTGAAGGTTGCGGCATCGATGCGGGATGCGAGAGCATTTCGCAGTTTTTCTGGGGCGTCGTGCGGGATCGCGTTCTGGTAGGCGTCAACGACATCGACGATGGCACCGATGGCGCGGAGAGTGTCTGGGATGAGGTCGCGGGCGATGGCGGCGCGTGCGAGAAGGACGCGCTGCCCGGCCGCGAGATCGGCTAACGATTCAATCAGGCTTTCGGCGATGTACTCCTTCGGAGTGAGAGAAACGACAAATCCGGCGTGGCGGGCGGCTTCGGCGGTAGCTTTGCCGACGGCTGCCAATTGCGGCTTGGGTCCACTGTAGACAATGCCGCACGCGGCGCTGCGTTCCACAAGGGCGTGTACCGCGTTCGCGCTGGTGAGAACAAGCCAATCGTAGGTCTTAAGAGTGCGGACGGCTGAGTCGAAAGAATCGTATGAAGCCGGTGGGCGAATCTCGAGGACCGGAACCTCGATGGGCTCTGCGCCGGCGGCTCGCAGACCTTCGCTCAGTTTGCCCGCCTGGTGCGCGGCGCGCGTCACGAGAATGCGCTTGTCTGCGAGAGGTCGAGAGGTCATCAAATGAATACCGCCGGTTTCACGATCGCTCCGGGGACGAATTCCAATCCTTTCGTAGATCTCTCGGCAGGTCCGAACAGGCTTCTGAAAACATCGAACGGGAACGGCTCTGCAATAAGGGCACGGCCTGAGCCGGGCCATAAGCCGTGCCAAAAAGATTCGGGCTTCAGCCTGCTCGACTCCTTGCGCATCTCTTTCCCAATTCTTGTTTTCTGCAACCTGTTAAGTCGTGCCCAGGGCGCTTCTTGCCCTCAGGCGGAAGCACCGGGAGACGGTTCGCTGGCCGAGGCGAGGAGTTCGGCAGCCCCGGCTTTCAAGAGTTTATTGGCGATGAGCTGACCAAGAGCGAGCGGGCCCATCCCGGCACGTCGAGTTTCGTGATGGGCGCGGATGGCTCGCCCTGAATTGGGATTTGCGACGACGCCAAAAATCTCCTGCCACTCCCCTGCTTCGTCCTGCGGCGCAACACGGCAATGAATTCCGATGGGCACCTGGCAACCGCCGCCTAATGCAGCGAGAGCTGCGCGTTCTGCAGTGACTGCATAGCAAGTGGCGGCATCGTCGAGGAACGCAATGGCCGCAAGTGTCGTTGCATCCTCCTTGCGAGTTTCGATACCAAGAGACCCTTGCCCCGCGGCTGGGCAGAAGTGATGCGGCTCGAACCGCTCCCGGACCCACTCGGCCTTTTCAAGCCGATCGAGACCGGCTGCGGCAAGCAGAATGGCATCGACTTGGCCTTCCTCTAGTTTTCGAAGACGCGTATCGACATTGCCTCGGAACTCTACTGCCTTGATATCCGGACGCAGGGCGATGAGTTGCGCGCGGCGGCGCTGGCTGCTGGTGCCCACGACCGCTCCGTGCGGAAGGGCGTGCAGGCTGTGGTATTTCACAGAGACGAGAACATCGCGCGGATCGACTCGCTTGGGAGTAGCGGCAAGGCGAAAGGGTGCGGGAAGTTCCGTCGGCAGATCCTTAAGCGAGTGGACAGCGAGATCGACCCGTCCTTCAGCGAGGGCCTCTTCAATCTCCTTGGTAAACATTCCCTTCGACCCGACCTGGGCAAAGGTGACTTCCTGGAGTTTGTCGCCCGTGGTTTTGATGATTTCGATCTGCACGCTGTGGCCGTGGGTGCGCAGCAGTGCTGCGATGTGATTGGCCTGCCAGAGCGCGAGTTGCGATCCGCGACTACCGATGCGCAGATTCATTTGCCTCCTACAGCGCTGGTTTCGCTCTCGCGAGGCGAATTCACGGAAGTGTTCTTTTCCGGCTGGGTGATGGGGACTACAGAGCCCTTCGCCTGCTCCTCGGGTTCTGCCGCCGAGGGCAGAGACCACGTCTCGCAGAGTGCGTCAACGCGCGTCGAATCATTTTCGCGAGCCGCCTGCTTGAGAGCCTGCATCGGCGGATGAAGGAATTTGTTTACGAGACCGCGTGTGAGCGCTTCCACAGCAGCGAGTTGTTCTGCGGTGAGCGCGCCGAGCTTGGCGTGCATCCGCCTGAGCTCATTAACGCGAATCTCTTCGGCCTGGCGCTGAAGGCTTACGATGGCTGGAGCGACATTGACGGTCCGGCGGCGCTGATGGAAACGCTCGACCTCGGCTTCGACAAGTGCCTCGGCATCTCCTGCCTGCGTTTTACGTTCGGCGATATGAGAGGCCGCGACCTGTTGGAGATCGTCAATGTCGTAGACGAAGATGCCTTCAATCTTGTTCATCGCCGGATCGACGTCGCGCGGTACCGCGATGTCGATGAAGAACATGGGGCGATTGCGGCGGCGATGCATGAATTGCTGGCCATGCTCAGGCCGGAAGATGTGGTGCGGGGCGCCCGTCGAGCTGATGACGATGTCGGCTTCAGTCGTGGTTTCGTAGAGCTTGTCGAAGGGGATAACGCGGCCGTCGAATGGCTCAGCAAGTTGTCGGGCACGCTCCATCGTCCGATTGGTGACCAGGATCGCGCCTGCACCTTGCTGGATGAGGTGCCGTGCGGCGAGTTCGCTCATCTTTCCAGCGCCGACAAGGAAGACGGTGCGGCCATTCAGAGATCCGAAGATCTTGCGAGCCAGTTCAACTGCGACTGAAGCGATAGAGACGGAATTGGAGCCGATGGCCGTTTCCGTGCGAACCTTCTTGGCTGCGGCAAATGCGGACTGAAGCAGGTGCTCGAGCTGGCCCGAGACGGTTCCAGCAGCGCGAGCGGCGGCAAAGGCTTCCTTGACCTGACCGAGGATCTGCGGCTCGCCAACGACCATGGAGTCCAGGCTTGAGGCCACGCGGAACAGATGCCGGACCGCCTGCTGATCGCGATGCTCGTAAATGTGCGGACCGAGTTCGGGCTGGGCGATTCCAAATTGAGTGAACAGGAAGTTCTTGATGTCGGTTTCAGGCCCATCGACAGCGGCAAGCATCTCGACACGGTTGCACGTGGACACGATCATGCACTCGGTCACACCGGGCTGGGCAGCCAGGGCGCGAGTGGCATCCGCCAGCTCTTCCCGTGAGATGGCAATACGCTCGCGCAGGGAGATGGGCGCGGTCTTGTGGTTGACCCCGATGAGAACGAGTTGGCTCATGGGGCACCGAACCTGTGGACGCGGCTGACAATGTTGGCAGCCCAGACGCAGATCATGAAGATCAGAACTGCGCCCGAGAAGTAAGCGGCTTTACGGCCGCGAAGGCCGGCTGTCCAGCGAAGGAAGATGAGGAGAACGTAAAGCCCCCACATCACGAAAGAGGCGAGGACCTTGGGGTCGAGGAAATAGGCAGCTCCAAGGGAGGTTTCCTGCACGAGCACGGCGCCGAGGATCAGGCCGACCGTCATACAGGGGAATCCAAAGAGGAGCATGGCGTTGGCGATACGTTCCAGGGTATCGAGAGGGGGGAGCCAGTCGGCTGCCGAACGCCGGGTGTCACTAAAATTTCTGAGCTTGGCCTTGAGCCGTCGTTCAAGTACCAGGTAGAAAAGCGAAGCCAGAAGGCTGAAACCGAGGGCCGCATAAGCGCAAAGCAGCGCCGCTATGTGGGCGACAAGCCAGCTTGTACGCACTCCTTGCGAGGGGAAGGTGTAGCCTTGAACACCGAGGGCCGGGACGAACACCAGGAAGAAAGTAATAGGAAGCGCGAAGACGCCGAGCGACATCGCATCGTAGACCCACCAGGCGAGGAAGTAGAGACCGACGATCGCAAATCCTAGCAACGATTCAACTTCGCGAGCGCCGACGGGTACTAGCCGGTGGGCTTGGGCCAGCATTTCTACGGCGGAAACAAAGTGGAAGAAGAAGGCCATGCCTCCAAGGTGCACACACCAGCGTCGCGCACGCTCTGAGGAATTGAGCACGGCGGGGAAGATGGTGACACTTGCAGCCGCATAAAGAATCGTCGCGACTCGGAGCCAGAGGAGATGCATGCCGTACTCAATCTAAGGCCTTAGTACTCAGTATACTGTGATCCAAATCACCAAACGGCAAAAGGAGCCGAAAGCCGCAAACGTCCGGCACTATGAACTTAGAAAAGCTCAAGAACGATTGGGAATCGCTTGCGAAATCAGATGCGCTCCATGCCATCCTTACCGACGAGTCGAAAGCCGGCGGGAAATGGCAGCTCGAGGATTTCATGGCGACCGGAGAGGCTGAGATCTCGACCGTCATGGATCATCTCCGCCGCATCGGGCATGAACCGGAGTACAGCGGTGCGGCCTTGGATTTCGGGTGCGGAGTTGGACGTCTGACGCAGGCACTGGGACGGCGGTTTGCTTCGTGCGTAGGAGTCGATATTTCGCAGGAAATGATCGATCAGGCTGTGCGTCTGAATCAGTACCATCACTGCCAATACCTGGTAAATTCGTCGACTGCGCTTCCGTTTCAGGACGGAACATTTACGTTCATTTACAGCAACATTGTTTTGCAGCACGTTCCGCCCCGCTTTGCAGAGCTTTACCTTCGGGAGTTCGTCAGGATTCTGAAGCCTGATGGGATCCTGGTCTTTGGCGTCCAGGATTCGTTCGCGATGCCTGACCTAAGTTCCCGTGTAATGCGGATTCGCCAGACCTTGCGCATTCGCACCCGTATGAAGCGCCTGCTTGGAAGCTCCGCAGGGGAGATGCTGATGCACTGCCTGCCGGAAGGTACGGTCAGGCGCGCCTTGGGCCCGAAGGTCAGAGTCGTCGATATTCGGTGTACCAACACCGCGGCTAAGGACTTTAACGGAAAACTTGAGTATCTCGATCAGCCGCCGCTCTCAGGTTTTGTGAGCAGACAGTATTGCGCCCTGAAAGAGAGCTGAGGTTCTGAGCATTCCGCGCCTGGCACAGCAACTAGGTACATCAGAGCTCCCGATTTTAGTGATGAAACCGACCTCGCAGATCGGGATGGGCAACCGTGAATTGCAGGCTTACGTTGTGGTCGTCGATCTCTTTCCAGAAGTTTGCCAGTAGATCCAGAGATAGAAGCAGCCCGTCAACAGAAGAATCATGGGTGCTGGGAAGACCGCAAGGACGTCAGAAAGTGTTGCTGATGGCACCTTCGATGCAGCGTGCGTGATCAGCCAGTGGGAGAGGTCACCCGTAACAAAAAAGCTCACGGCGGTTAGCAGAATCGCAATCAATCCCAGCCGATCACGCCGCGCAGACACGAGCGCGAGTGCGGGAATCGTGAGGAGAAGCAATTTAGTGTCGTAGAAATGGTGATAGATAGGCAGAAGCGAGAGTGGTGCGATGGCGCCTATCCCGTAAAAAACGTTCTCCTTGGATTCGCGGGCGCGCACCGTAATTGCTGCCCAGGCAAGAAGAAGAGGCGCCACCACCAGATAGCTCAAGCTGTTGTAGAACGCTGGACGGTCGCGCAAACGGCTGAATACCACTTGGAGATCGAGGAATTCAGTGGGCATCGAAGAGGCTGGCCCGGGATCAGTGGGGCCGCCACGGTACGCAAAAGATCGGATGTTCCATTGCAATTCATGGATCCAGTGGGGCGAGACCGCCCATGTCCATACGATGAAAGGTAGTGAAATCACCGCACTAACCAGGAGCGCCTGTATTGCTCTTTTTCGAGCGATTCCTCCGGCAAGAAGAAAATAGAGCCACACGAGGCCCGCACCTTGGGGCTTCAGAGCGAGAGCTAACGCGAGGCAGATGATTCCGGCGACTACCCATCGCTCTCGGACAAAGCACCATACTGCAATGACGCACATGCTGATCATGAGCGCGGATGGATTTGCAAGCACCAGCAGGATCTCGCTGTTCGCCAGCATGTAGGCGATCAGGCAGCCACAGAGGATCGGAGCACGGTCTGCGCCCAACTCCCATGCCAGAATCGCAGCAAAGATCAAAGAAAACGAACTGACGATGGCCCAGAGGATATGTGCGCTTCTCCAGGGCAGGATGCCGAAGGGCACCATGACTGCAAATGCGGACGGTGGGTACACGTAGCGTGCGATGGTGACACGGTCTTCTGGATCGTTCAAGGGCCGTTGGCCCGGGGTTGCATTGTAAGTTCGTAGGAGATCGGTCTCGCTGTAGGGATCGGAGTGCTCGATAAGGCACCGCGCAGCGTAGTAGCTACTTACAAAATCGTGAACCGCCCCTTCTGATTTCGCACTGAGAAGATACCCCAGAATCACGAGCACGACGGTTGCGCCCAGAAAAACCACTATCAGTCCGTCCCTGCGGGCATTTTCCATCCGACTCACCGTGCCTCCGCGCAATAGTAGTTAAGTCAGCTATTTGCCTTGCCGGAAGCTCTGTATCTGGGTACTGAAGTAGTTTTACACGAGGCAAGGCTAAAACCGCGCGCCTCTCACCCTCAGACGAGTCCGGACCGAATTGAGAACGAAGCAAGGAAAGGTGGGCGCGCAGATGGTTTCGGTCGCGTTCTGCACAGTGAGAACGGGCGCGGATCACGATAATCTGTAGGCAATCGTGCAACCCGCAGATCTTCAATCCGCGGCGGCGCCCCCGTCTCCCCTGACGTCCGAGTTTCCTGAAGCTGGGACATCCGCCCCCCTCCCTGGGAAAGCCGAAAAAGCTCAGGAACTCACTCCGTTTATGCGCCAGTGGACATCGGCGAAACGCGAAAATCCCGATGCGCTGCTTTTCTTCCGCATGGGAGATTTTTACGAGCTCTTCTATGACGATGCGGTAACGGCAAGCCGAGAATTGCAACTGACTCTGACAGCGCGAGACCGGGAGCGGCAAGTTCCGATGTGCGGCGTGCCCTATCACTCGGTTGAAAGCTATTTGACGCGCCTGCTTCGACGAGGCTTCCGGATTGCAATTTGCGAACAGATGGAGGATCCGAAGCTCACCAAAAAGATCGTAAAGCGCGAGGTGATTCGGGTGCTCTCGCCGGGAACCGCGCTGGATTCCGCGATCGGGCAGGAGCAAAACAACTTCCTCGCCGCGTTTTGCGAGACCGGCACAGAAAAGCAGCCCATTTGCGCCGTAGCGCTGCTGGATGTTTCGACTGGTGAGTTTCGCACCGCGGAATTCCAGGGCTCGAAGGCTCGACAACAGGCGATGGATGCACTCCTGCTGGCGGGACCGAGCGAAGTGTTGCTGCCGGCGAGCGCCGAGATATCCGGGGCACTTGAGCAAATTCCAGCGCGGACGCGTGTTGAAGATTGGGTATTCACGCACGATTTCGCCGTTCCGCTGGTTGAACGGCAGCTTCAGGTGCGATCTCTTGAAGGCTTCGGCCTGACTGGGCACGAAGCGGCCGCCATCGCTGCAGGCGTACTACTGCACTACGTGCGGACCACCCAGAAGAATGACGCGCTGCATATCGATTCATTGAAGTTTCAGGAACACTCGACGTCGCTGGAACTCGACCAGGTTACGGTGCGAAATCTCGAGCTTGTCGAGCCCTTGTTTGCCGGACAGGATGGCCGCGCGACTCTCTTCCACTGTCTCGATTGCTGCCAGACGCCCATGGGCAAGCGCCTGCTGCGCGCAACCATTCTGCGGCCACTGATCGATGCGGGAATTTTGAATGCTCGCTACGAGGCGGTCGGAGAGGCGCAAAACGATCTACTCAAGCGTGAAGAAGTTCGCCGCGCTTTCGAAGGCATTCTCGATTTGGAGCGGCTCCTCGCGCGGCTGAGTCTTGACTCTGCAGGGCCACGCGATGTCCGAGCACTCGCAGCAAGCATGGCAAAGTTGCCAGGCCTGAAGGCGGCCATCAACACGATGGAAGCGCCGCTTTGGCGAGAGCTGGTGGAACGGTTCGACACGCTCGACGATGTGACGGCGCGCATCTCCGCAACTCTGGTTGCTGAACCACCTCTCACCATGGCCGATGGAGGTGCGATTGCACCCGGCGTCGATGCGGAGTTGGATGATCTCAGGTCTATTTCGTCCACCGGCCGACAGTCGATCGCGGCGATTGAGGAACGGGAGCGCGCGCGGACCGGCATCGGATCCCTGAAGGTCCGCTATAACTCCGTTTTCGGGTATTACATCGAGATCACCAAGGCCAATCTTGCCATGGCGCCGGCGGACTACGAGCGAAAGCAAACCCTCGTGAACGCCGAGCGTTTCACGACGCCGGAACTGAAGGAATACGAAGTCAAAATCCTCACGGCGCACGACCGCTGCATCGAGATCGAAAAAAGAATCTTCAGCGAATTGCGACGAGCTGTGCTGGAAACCGCAAGCCGGATCCGGCGGGCATCAGCAGCTGTTGCCGAAGCAGACCTGCTGATCAACTTCGCGCATCTCGCTTCGCTGAGACGATACGTGAGGCCGGTCCTCACCGAGGACCTGGTTCTCGAGGCGGTCGGGGCGCGGCATCCGGTGATCGAGCAGTGGATGGAAGACACACGCGACGGCCGCTTTATCGCGAATGACGTCTATCTCAGTGCTACAGATCAGGGGCCGAGCCTCTTGCTCATCACCGGGCCCAATATGGGCGGCAAGAGCACCTATCTAAGACAGGCTGCAATGCTCGTTCTGATGGCGCAGATGGGAAGCTTTGTCCCTGCGCAGAGCTTACGGCTGGGGCTGGTGGATCGCATTTACACGCGAATCGGCGCCAGCGACAACGTGGCCCGAGGGCGATCGACATTCATGGTGGAGATGACGGAGACGGCAACGATCCTGAATACCGCCTCGAACCGGTCGCTGATTTTGCTTGATGAAATGGGACGCGGGACAGCCACGTTCGACGGGCTTTCGCTTGCGTGGGCGACCGTTGAATACCTGCATGCTGAGACAGGCGCGCGAACGCTTTTCGCTACGCACTACCACGAACTGACAATGCTTGCGGAGAAGTTGAACCGGGTTCGCAATCTTCGTGTGGGAGTGAAGGAAAGCTCGCGGGGAATCGTCTTTCTGCACACCATTGAACCGGGTGCAGCGAGCAAGAGCTACGGGATTGAAGTTGCGAAGCTGGCGGGATTGCCGTCGGCCGTAATAGAGCGTGCGAAGCATGTTCTGAAACAGCACGAAAAACAGGAGCGGCAAAGCGTACAGGTTGAAACAGCTCCCGAGCCGATGCAGCTGACGATATTCACGCCGCTGTCGCAGCGCATTGTCGATCGCATCGAGCAGGTGGATGTAAATGCTCTCACCCCGCTGCAGGCCCTGAACCTCCTTGAAGAACTGCAGCAGGAACTCAAGCAGACGGGGAGTAGTAAATAGGAAGCTACACGCAACTGCGGTCGCTCACGACCGTGAAGGAGACTGGATGGCGGTGACGGTGCGCGAGGCGGCAGGGAGCGTGCTCGTAGTGGGATTGGCTGGGACGGAGCTGACCGCTTTGGAGCGCGCCTGGCTCAAACTCGTGCGTCCCGGTGGAGTCATCCTTTTTCGGCGCAACATCGCTGACCCGGGGCAGACACGCGCGCTCTTGAATGAAGCCACTGGTCTGGGAGCGCGCCATGCAGCGCGCTGTGTAGACGTAGAGGGCGGAACAGTGAACCGCCTGCGCGATGCATTGGCGCCTATCGCTTCGGCGCAGGCAGTGGCGGCAGCTGATCGAACCCTCAGGAGACCGTCGCTCGCACGAAAACACGGTGCGCTCATCGGAAGCGCGACCAAGGCATTCGGGTTCAACACAACCCTGGCGCCTGTCGTCGACCTGACCTTGCCGGAAGCCAACGATGTGCTCGGCTCACGCACTACAGGCGCAATCCCGCAGGACGTCATCCGGTACGCGCGCGAGTTTCTGGCGGGAGTTGCAACCGAGGGCGTGGTTGGATGTGGGAAGCACTTCCCCGGCTTGGGAGGAGCGTCGGGTGATACGCATTTCCTGACACCGGCCATCCAGCGCAGTTGGGAGCAGCTCTGGAGCGAGGACATGGTTCCCTACCGCGAACTGCACAAACACATGCCGATGATCATGATGAATCACGCGGCCTATCCGCGAACTCGCGGCAAGAACTTTCCCGCAAGCGCCTCACGTTTCTGGATCGCGGAGATTCTGCGGAAGAAGATCGGTTACAAAGGGATCGTTCTCTCCGATGACCTGGAGATGGGAGGAATCCTGAAGTTCTTCCCAATCGAGGACGCGGCCGTTGAAGCAATCCGCGCAGGATCGGATTTACTGGAAATCTGCCACAGTGCTGAACTGATTCTGCGCTCGTATGAAGCATTGATCTCGGAAGCAGAGCGCTCAGCCGCTTTCCGAAACATTCTTATGAAGGCCGCGGCAGATTCCGGCCGCAAACGCGCGCAGCTTTATCGGGCTGGTATACCTGCTCCTCCCACGGCAAAGGCTATCGAGTCTTTGAGAAGCAAAATCCACGCATTCAACGAGAGCGTTGCAAGGCAGGGCAATACTGCCGCAGACGTGGCGCCGCGCGCATCGGCTCCCGCGGAAGCCTCATGACGAAGCCGATGATCGTTGCGGGCGTAATGAGCGGTACGTCGGCTGATGGCATTGATGTCGCTATTGTTCGCATTAATCGAGGCAAGCGCGTCACGCTCAAGCTGCTCGCGCATGAAGCCTTTCTCTACCCTGCCGTATTGAGGCAAGCGGTACTGGCAGCCATGAACGCGAAGAAAACAACGACTGCGGAACTCGCGCGACTGAACTGGCGCCTCGGACTCGCCTATGCCGAAGCGGTAAGGACCGCTATCGAGCGAAACAGATTGAAGGTAGACCTGGTGGGTTGTCACGGTCAGACGCTCTATCACCAGGGGCGAACTGAGGCATACGCAGGCAAAAGGTTTGCGTGCACCTGGCAGGCAGGAGAAGCAGCGCTGATTGCCGCTGAGCTGGCTCTGCCGGTCGTTTCGAACTTCAGGCCAGCGGATATGGCAGCGGGCGGACAGGGGGCTCCGCTGGTTCCACTCTTCGATCAGGTCTATTTCGGAGATGCGAAGCGTGGACGTGTCCTGCAGAACATCGGCGGGATCGCGAATCTGTCCGCGATTCCCGCGGCGAGCGAGATCGATGAGCTGATTGCGTTCGACACAGGACCCGGCAATATGGTAATCGATGCGCTCGCATTGAAGCTTTTCGGCAAGTCATACGATGCCAATGGCTTCATTGCTGGCAGAGGGCGCGTACTAGCACCAGTGCTCGAAAAAATGCTGCGCAATCCATATTTTCGGTTGAGGCCGCCGCGGAGCGCCGGTCGCGAGGAATTTGGCCGGGAATATGCCGCGCAGTTTCTCTCGGCGTGCAGACAGATGAGTCGAAATCCTGAAGACGCGGTGGCCACTGCCACAGCGCTCACCTCCGAGAGCATCATATTGAGTTTCAAGCGATTTGTTTTGCCCGCAACGAACGGCGCTCCAATCGACTACATCGTTTCCGGTGGAGGCGCGCGCAATCAAACGTTGATGAAGATGCTGGCGGCCGGGCTCGAACCACTGGGATGTACTTTGACGACAAGCGAGCGATTTGGAATGCCCGCCGAAGCAAAGGAAGCGGCAGCCTTCGCTCTGTTGGCATGGGCAACATGGAATCGTCTGCCCGGCAATGTGCCAAGCGCCACCGGCGCAAAGCAGCTCTCGATTCTGGGACAGATCACTTACGCTTAGCCCCATCTGCTTGCACACTTGCTTCGCATCCTCCGCGATGGGGGAAGAACAAGTCTGGAAATCTTAATGCCAGCTTAAGAAATGCGTGTTTGTAAGTACGTGTGCGCGCGATGGATACCCGCCGTGGCTGCGTCCACGGGCGTTGGTTTATAAGTTGGCATCTTCCCTCAACCTTTTGTCCGCCTTACTCGTCTACCGAAACAGATAACGATTACAGCCGTACCGCGACTCGGTACGAGCGAGAGCGGGTTTATGAAGAAAATTGCAGTGGAGAAGGCTTGCGTTCGATTGGCTCTCTTTGCAGTGTTGATTGCGCTGGCCTTTACTTCTCCGAAGTTGACGGCGCAGGCGGCTCAGAGATTCGTCGGCTCAATTGCATCGATCTCGGGAAACACACTGACGGTAAAAACGGATGCCGGCGCGTCGCACCAGGTGGAGGTCCCGGAAACGGCCACACTAAAGCGGATAGCTCCCGGACAGAAGGATCTGAGCACCGCCGAGACCATCAGACTCAGTGACCTGGCGACAGGCGATCGCGTGCTGGTGAAACTCGATCCGGATTCTTCAGGATCTCTCGAAAAAGCGCTGCAAGTTGTAGCGATCAAGCAGACAGACATCACGCAGAAGCAACAGCAGGAGATGGCTGACTGGCAGAGGAATGGCGTCGGTGGTCTGGTGAAGAGCGTGGATGCCACGAGTGGCGTCGTTACGTTAACGACAGGAGCGGGTCCGACGGCAAAGACCGTGACCGTTCAAATCGGAAAGAACACGGTGCTCAAGCGGTACGCTCCCAATTCGGTGCGCTTCGCCGACGCTCAACCTTCGCCTCTGGATTCGGTCAAGGTGGGCGATCAGTTCCGCGCACGCGGGCGGAAGAATGCTGATGGAACACAGATTGAAGCCACTGAGGCTGTCTCAGGAAGCTTCCGCAACATCTCTGGAACCGTTTCATCAATTGATGCTGCGAACTCAACAGTGACAGTGAAAGATCTCGCAACGAAAAAGAACGTGACGGTAAAGGTGACGCCGGATGCTGAGATGAGGCGGCTCCCCGACATGATGGCGAGGATGATTGCCGCAAGGCTGAAAGGAACGATGCCTGCCAATGGTGGAACCCCCGTGATGGCGGCACCTCCTCAGGGCGCCGGGCAAACTGCCCTGGCAGGCGGAGCCGGTTCCCAGGGTGCGGCAGGGCCAGGTGGAAGGCACGGGTCTGGCGATATGGAGCAGGTGCTGGAGCATGCGCCCGCGATCAAGATTGGCGATCTCCAGAAAGGAGAGGCCGTGATGCTTGTTTCGACCGAGGGAGCGAACGACGTTACGGCGATCAAGATTCTGGCAGGAGTCGAGCCGCTGCTCGAAAGTCCTGAGGCTTCGCGGAATCTGCTGGCCAACTGGAGCATGGGCGGTGGTGGCGGCGGCGAAGAGGGCGGCGGAGCAGCGCAATAGTTTGTTCTTACTGAAGTGCGAATGAAAAGCGAGGAATTCGTGTACTCAAGATTTGATAATTATTTTCGTCTTTTGATTTTGATTGCCTCTGGTCTGGCGTGCTGCCTCATGACGGTGGCGCTTGTCCCGGCACAGGAACCGGCTTCCACTTCTTCGGCCGCTACGATTCACGGCCATATCGCTGATCAGACCGGTGCGCTCATTCCCGGCGCGAAGATCATCCTGGAAACCCCCGATGGGAAGACCGTTGGCGTTGCAACAGCAGACGCGAGCGGTGCCTACTCCTTCGCTGGGCTGGGTGCTGGTAGCTACGTACTCAAATCGACATTCACGGGCTTTGCAGACTTCCAATCACAACCAATCGCCGTGACTACTGGGCAAATCAAGCGCGTCGATGTGGCAATGGCAATTGAAGTAGAGCAACAGAATATTGTTGTCAGCGACGAGACGCCCACGGTCAGCGTAGAGGCAAGTGGAAACGCCAATTCGATGGTGCTGAAAGACAAAGATCTCGACGCCTTGTCCGACGATCCAGATGAGTTGTCCAACGAGCTGCAGGCGCTTGCCGGACCCTCCGCCGGGCCAAATGGCGGGCAGATCTACATCGATGGGTTTACAGGCGGTCAGCTTCCGCCAAAGTCTGCGATCCGCGAGATTCGCGTGAATCAGAATCCGTTTTCAGCCGAATACGACAGGCTCGGGTATGGACGCATCGAGATTCTCACGAAGCCCGGCACGGATAAATGGCACGGGCAGGTCTTTGTGATGGGAAATGACAGCGCAACGAACACCGGCAGCCCCTTCCTTCCCAACGTGCCACCGTACTACCGCATTCAGTACAACGCATCCATAAGCGGGGCTCTCAGCAAAAAGGCATCATTTTTTCTGAGCGTGGAACAACGCGACAACCACGACGAAGCTATCTACAACTACTATCCAGCCGTCCTGGATCCAGGCACCGGACTCTACGCGATCTCTCCGACGCGGGCTTCGGGCGCGCTTTCAAATCCGCACAATCACATCAACATCTCTCCGAGGCTCGATCTGCAGCTTGGAAAGAACGATACGATGACGCTGCGTTACCAGTGGTTCTATGACTCCGAAACGGGTGACATCGGATCGACGGAACTTCCATCGCAGTCGGTAACGTCGACTACGAAAGAGAATGCGATTCAGTTGAGCGATTCCCACATCATCAACGACCGCATGGTGAACGAAACGCGGTTTGAATATCGCCGATCGCAGGATTCCACAACTCCGATGAGCACGTCTCCGACCCTCATGGTGAGCGGCGACTTCACCGGAGGCGGAGCCTCGGAACAAGCCTCCAACGACCATACCGATCACTTCGAGTTGCAGAACTACACGACCATGAGCCTGGGCAGCCACACGGTCAAATTCGGAGCATGGGTCCGTGATAACCGAGATGCAAATTCGTCCTTTTCGAACCGCAACGGATCAGTCGTCTTCACGGAAAAGGGATATGTGGACGCGCTGAACGCGTTGGCGCAGGGGCAGCCGCTTTCGAGCTTGCCCGCCGGGGATTTCGTCAGCCTCAGCGTCACGGCGGGACGTGCCGCGTACACGACGAATCTGTTCGATGGTGCGCTGTTCGTTCAGGATGATTGGAAGGTCAATCCGCGGCTGACAGTTTCAGGCGGGCTGCGCTGGGAGACTGAAAACCATATCGGGGATCACAATGATTGGGCGCCGCGTGTAGCGTTTGCGTATGCGCTGGATGCAAAAGGAAAGCAGCCGGCCAAGACCGTCGTACGAGCTGGCTACGGAATCTTCTACGACCGGTTGCCCATTGGAAGCTTGCTGGCTGCGACGCGGCGCGGCTTCAACTCCGGTCAGGTGCAGACAACTCAGTTTTCGCCTACGTGCCTGAGCGGCACCGATATCAATAATCTCGACTTCTCTGGGTGCATGCCCGCGGCTCCGTACGCGCCAACACCGCAAACAACCCTGGTGCGGATCGCACCAAGCTACCACTCGCCCTACACGCAGCAACTCGGGGCGAGCCTGGAACGCCAGTTGACAAAAACTGTCACCGTGACTGGAACCTATCTGCACTCCTTTGGCGTGCACCAGATGGTCACGCGCGATGCAAACCCGTACACACCGGTTCCGGGCACGACCTATTACAACCAATCAACCGGGCCGCGTCTGAATCCGAACCTCGGCATCATTCAGGAGTACTACCCCGAGGCGGTGTTCAAGCAGAATCAGATGATCCTGAACGTGAACGCGCGTGTTTCACAGAAGCTCGGATTCTTCGGTTTCTATAATCTCTCGTTCGCGAATACAAACGGCGCAGGAGGTTTCGGCGGCGGGAGTTTCGCGTCGAACTCTTACAACCTCAGCCAGGATTACGGGCGCGCTGCCTTTGTAAACCGCAACATGGTTTTCCTGATGGGCAACTACACGGGACCATGGGCGATCCGGTTTAACCCGTTCCTGATTGCGCGATCTGGACGTCCCTACAACGTTGTATCGGGGACCGATCTCACCGGCGATAACTTTGTCAACGATCGTCCTTCATATGCGGATGCCTCGCTCTGCACATCGGGATCGGACCAGTATTTCCAGACGCAGTTTGGATGTCTCAATGCCCTGCCCGGGCCCGGAGACACGCTGATTCCGGTAAATCTCGGCAATGGACCGGCAAGCGTGGCACTGAACCTTCGCATGAGCAAAACGATTGGCGTTGGGCCCAGGGTTGAGGGATCAGGTGGCGTCAACGGGGGTGGCTTTGGTGGACCGGGTGGACCGCATGGCGGTGGGCGCGGCGGTGGCCCCGGTGGCGGCCTCGGGCCGGGCGGCCTTGGCGGCGGTGGTGGACGTGGCGGCCCGGGGGGAATGATGGGGCCGGCCAGCACCGGACACAAGTACAACCTGACGTTCAGTATCGAAGCCAATAACCTCTTCAACAATGTCAACTATGGAACGCCAATCGGCACCCTGGGCTCCAGCGAGTTCGGCCGGTCGACAAGCCTCGCCAACGGCCCCTTCTCGGGACCAGGTGGTTCTACTTCACGACGGGTCTTCTTCCAGACGGTGTTCGCCTTCTGATCCATCAGCAAGCAGCAGAAGGCCGGGGCCGTGCGCTCCGGCCTTCTGCATTTCAGTTCAATGGCACATCAACTGCGCGAACTGAATCGGTAGAGCCCATTGGTTTGTTCTGAAGGATGCGGGTATAGAAAGATTCCCATTCGTCCGCTTTGGAGTTCATATCGAAGTGCCGAACGATGCCTTCGCGCGCGCAGCAAGCCGCTCAGAATGCTCCCGGGGATCTTCGGATGTCGAGCCGTATCACAGACACATCCGTTTGCCACTCGCGCGGAACGCGAGCCTTCAGGACGATCAGAGCAACCTCGTGTCCTCGTGCTGCCATCTTCTCGGCAAGTGCGATTACCTGTTTTTCGGCGCCGCCGATTCCGAGAGTAGCGAGCATGTAGGCGATGCGCATCCATCTGGCCCCTTCAACTGAGCTGGTGAACGAGCATAGCGGATGGCGTCTAGACCAGGCTGTGTGCTCGCTCACGCTCGGGTGCGAGCCGACGTTGAAGAAGCGTATCCACTGCGAAGTAGCCGGGACCGATAATCATGATGAGCAAAGCGGCGAACCAGTAGGTGTATGGCGATGCGCCGTAGAAGTCTTCGGGCTTGGAGAAGATGTGCGATAAATTCGCGCGGTCATCCGGGACGCTCAGATAAGCCATCGTCATGTTGACGAAGAGGATGAGAGACGTCAAACGCGAGGCAATACCAAGAGCAAAGAAAATGCCGCCGCCAAACTCAACAAGCGCGACCAGCAAGGCAGTCGCATGCGGAGCTGGCATGTTGAGAGTCGCGAAAAACTCGGCGACTTTATCCAGATGCGAAAGCTTGCCCCACCCGTCCTGCGCAAACTGAAACCCCCAGTAGAGCCGAATGGCCAGAAGGAGCGGACTTTGCAAGCGGTTAAGGGCCGAGGCAACTGCTTTGTAGGCGTTCACCAAGGTGTTCATAGATTCCTTTCACATTGTCCCGGCTTCGATTTGACTGCTGCCGACGATTGCTTCGCCGATATGTGTACCTCTGAATACTGTTACAGCCGAACCCTCCGCGATGAAAGCGGAATCAGGCGGGTGCTCCAGGAGCCCGCCGAAGTCAGTACCGTAGAACCTTGCGCCATCGCCTGAGAATTGCGCACTGTCCGCTTCCCTCACCTGCCATTGCGGATGGTCTACCTGGTATTCAACGGTTTGATCATTGCGAACGGCATAACCCCAGTAATGCTCTGTGATGAATTCACCGAGCGACCCCTTTTCGGGCAGGTAGGGCTCCTTCGTGGTGGTTGCCGAAATGGTGCAGAGCGCCGTGCCAGCACCCCAGGAGTATTCCAGCAGGAGTTGTCCCTCCCTTGCCTCCAGCTTGTGCGACATGGGGACACACGAATAGTTCTCCCCGTAAGCAAGCCTTGCAATGGCAGTGACCGCGACCTTCGGGACCAGTTCTCGGATGAACACGACACCTCGGCGCGTCCCCCGGCGGACATAAAATCGCAGATTCACTTCTTCAAAGGATTGGTGAAACGGTACTGCGCGCCCGAGCAAGCGCGTCTTATTGAACTGAAATCCGATGAGGCTCGCATAAATGAGACCTTCGTGGGCGTCGAGTTCAGTGCCTGCGGGAACAAAGGGCCGGAGCAGGTCGGGCTCGACCGCATAGTTCAGCATCAGCAGGTTCTGCCATTCGGCGGTGAGGAACGTGCGTTGCTGAGCCAGTCTGTTCACACTTATTTGATTATTCAGCAGGTCTTGAAGTTTCGGGAAACCCGCCGCCGCATCAGGTCGCTCGTACGAGCTGGTCGAGCCCCGGCGTGCACATCCAGCCGAGTTCGGCCCACGTTGTGAACCACTGCCTGACCAACTGCGGTCTGCGAGCAGCCGGAACTCGCGCCGTAGTCACTCCGGCTTCAATTGCTTCCGCGAGCGGACGGCCTTCGCGGACGGCCCGCAGAGTATGGAATTCCCCCCGCTTAAGCCGGAGGTAGTACACGGAGTAGTCGACACGATGCGCTGCGAGCCAGGTGGTTTTACGACGAAGCGGAGGGAGCTTTGCGGGAGCGTGGTCGTCTTCTTCGTGCTTCAAGCCAGCTTCGGTTGTCTGACGCTTCTCATTCTTGTGAAGATTCAGCACCAGATCGTCAACGGGGTATTCCAGCTCGACGAGTTGGAGGTGGGGCTGCAGAGCGAGATGGGAACTACCATCAAGCGTAGCGATCTGATCGAGCGTGAGCGGATCGTGCTCACCCCCGTCGAAAGCCTCGATAAATGCCCACTCGATCCGGGCAACATCTACAGCAAGGTCCGCACGTCGACCCGCGAAGTGCGGGTTTGCCGCAAGCCAGTCAGGCAGGTGCGAACCGAGGTTGCGGAGAGTGAATGAGCGGTTCGGGTGTGCGTCAAGATATGCGACTGATATCGCCTCGAACACTCGACTACCGACTACTGAACGCAGCGCCGGGAAATCCTCGGCAAGAGCGCCCAGAACTCGATACCAGTACTGACGGTTGTAAATCTCGAGGCGTTCAAATGCGGAGAGCCTGCTATTCGGAGCAATGAAGGACGCAGCGATTCCCGCCATCGGACGGCCATCGCGCGACTCCTGGCGCATATCCTCGTCCACAGTCAGAGGAGTCATGACAGCCCGCGCCATTTCACGCTGAATCTGTTCGAGCGACATTGTCGTCATTTTGCCGCCTGTAGAAGTTCAGGAGCCTGACGCTGGAGATAACGTTCTGCCTTCTTTGCCTCCGCGTGAACCTCGTCGAAACTCGGGATGTGATCGTCCCACTCGAGAAGGGTCGGGGTCGGGCCGCAGCGCTCGATGGCACGCGCATAGAGGCTCCACACAGGGTCGATGACAGGGTGGTCGTGTGTGTCCAGAATGTACTTTTCGTATCGCGAGTGGCCCGCGATATGAATCTGCGCGACGCGCTGTGCGGGAATCGCGTTGACGTACTCTATCGGATCGAATTCGTGATTCACAGAGGAGACGTAAATGTTGTTGACATCGAGGAGAATGCCGCAGTCGGCGCGTTCGACAACCTCGTTGAGGAATTCCCATTCCGTCATCTGCGAGGCGGTGAAAGCTGCGTAAGAACTGACGTTCTCGACTGCAACTGGTATTTCGAGGTAGTCCTGCACCATGCGGACGCGCTCAACGGTCCGTGTGACGGCTTCCCATGTGTATGGAAGCGGAAGCAAGTCGTGCGTATAGGTGCCATCTACCGAGCCCCAGCAGAGGTGATCGCTGAGCCACGGGGTGCCCGTACGGCGGACAAGCGTCTTAAGACGTTTCAGGTGCTCAGGATCGGGCTCCGTTACGGAGCCAAAATACATGGAAACCCCATGCTGCACGACCCGGTACTGCTCAAGAATGCGATCGAGCGTGTGCAGCGGCCGGCCGCCGTCAATCATGAAATTTTCAGAAATGATCTCGAACCAGTCGACAACCGGTTTGCGGGAAAAAATGTGCTCATAGTGTGGAATCCGCAGGCCGATTCCGACGCCGTGATCCGAATATGCATTAAAGCGATTGCCAGACATGGAATGAGGGATGAAAACAGAATTTTGGGTCAGAGGGTTGGGTCAGAGATCAGTGATCAGCGCACACAATTTGAGCACTGACCACTGATCACTGAATCTGTTGCCTGGATTAGATGGCCTTCGGCATCTTGGAGCCGTCTGTAGCGCAGCCGCCCTTGCCCTTGCAGCTGTTCTTGCCCTTGCAGCCGTTGTCGCTGGCCTTGCAGCCGCCCTGGCCTTTGCAGTCGTTCTTTCCTTTACAGGAATGCTTGGCAGGCTTGTCGGCGCTGGTGTACTGCAGGCCGGCCTTCGCAGCCTTGACGGTCGTCTTGGAGGAGTTGGTCGCGGCGGCATGTGCAACCGTTGTTCCACCGATCAGTCCGGAGAGAGCAGCCGTCAACAGCATTGCATTCAGTTGGTTCTTCATGAGTGATTGACCTCGCTGGGGTTAAGGCGGGGAAGCCGCCGGTTGTCTCGATGCGTCGCCAGCCCGATGCCGGTCAGACGCACAAACATTAGCACGCACATGTGAGTGCGGGCATGCGCGAAAGGTTACAAGGAAAGGGGGCAGGCTGAAAATGAATTTCTTTGCACCGGCTTTCCTATGTGATGAACGGGCAACCGGCAACTTTGGATTGGTAGGACTGCTCGGGTGCTTTACTCTGGGCTTGGCGCCCGTCTAAGCAGCTGCGGGCTGATTTCCCACGAGAGCCCCAAAACATTGCAACTCAAAGACGAACTTAATGCACAGCACGCTGAAGACGCCGAGATCCATGAGGCGGGCATCAGCTCCAGACCGATGCGGGCGGTCGTTTGGGGGAGCGTTCTGCTGGCTCTGCTGCAAAGCCTCTGTACCGCTGTTTTAACCATCAGCGGTATACGGGTCGCGATTGGATTGTCTGCCCTGGCGGCGGCCAGCGGTATTTATGCACCAGCCAAAGGATGGCATCAGGACGCGGTTCGCATACCCGTGTTGCTTGTGGCAATCGTCGGAGCCGTCTTGAACCTCGGCGTAATCGCGTGGATGCGGCATCTGCGGAACAGCCCTGCAGCGCAGTGGCGTCGGCGCGAACGGAGCGCCAAAGAGAAGCGGTCGGAACGTCTACAAATCATCCTCGCGGTTCTTACATTGGTCCTCGTGGGCCTGGAGACGTGGACACATCCGATGGTCCACCGCACCGGTCCACCGCCACCGTGCAGACTGGCCAGAACCTGCTGACAGCGAGCACTCAATCAAGTGTTCGGATCATTGGGCTTTTGCAATTCCCGTTCGATACGGGCATGGAGACGTTCGCTGAAGCCCGCTGGAAGTTCGAAGACTCGATCATCCGCCATCAGGATCACGACGTTTCGCGTAGAATCGAGCACCGCTGAGCAGATCTCACAGGTCTCCAGGTGCCGGTCGATTTCAGCGCGGAGCTGCGGGTCGACATCGTTCTCGATGTAGGCCGAGATGTGCTTCCAGACATGTTTGCAGTCGATTCTCATTGACGGCCCCCAAACCAGCGGCGTTTTACGGGGGCAAATCCCTTCAATTGTGGAGCCAGATTGCGCTGAAGCAGGGCCCGAGCTCGATGCAGACGTACTTTGACCGATGCCTCCGAGATTCCCAGCGCGGCGGCGCTTTCACGAATATCCATTTCTTCGATGTCTCTGAGCAGCACGACGTTACGGTATATCTCGGGCAGGCCCTCGATCGCTCTTCGGAGAATGTTTCCCAGTTCCTTTCGCTCCAGAGCTTCTGCCGGAATTTCACGCCAGCTGGTCAGGATTGCAGGCGTGAAATCGCCGCTCTGCTCGTCGGTTTCGGCGTCGATTGAGTCTTCCCGCCGATTTGAAATCTTGCGCAGCCGACCCAGGCCCTCGTTGCGTGCGATCGAAAGAACCCACGTTCGAAACTGAGAATCTCCACGGAATTTGTCGAGATTCTGGAAAACCTTGATGACGGTGTCCTGCGCCACATCCTCTGCCTCGGCTTCGTTCTTAAGAATCGAGAACAGAAGGAAGTAAATCGAGCGTTCGCACGGGCGGATGAGGTCGTGAAAGAGTTGCTTTTCGCCGGCAAGGATCCGTCGAATGCAGTCAGCTTCGAATTGTGCATCCGGCGGGGCCATGAATGAGTAGGTGCTCGGGAACCTATCTGACTTCGGCAAGGGCGCTAAGGTTACAAATCATCGTTGCATTAAAACGATTTAACGCCCGAGTAGGTTTATGGGGATCAAGAAGATTCTTATATTAAATTTACCAGCCTGTATGTACAATCAGCGCGAGGACACCCATGGCCGGAGATATGCAACTTACGTGCAGTGATTGTGGACAGGAATTTACGTTCACAGCTGCTGATCAGGCGTTCTTCCAGGAACGCGGTTATTCGACCCCCAAGCGCTGCAAGCCTTGCCGTATGGCAAAGAAGAGCGAACAAGGTGGGGGAGGCTCCGGTTATCGGCAGGCTTCTTCCCACGGCACTCCTGTGATTTGCTCCGGCTGCGGCCAACCCACGACTGTTCCTTTTGAACCACGCGGTGATCGGCCGGTGTTCTGCAGAGACTGCTACCAGGCACGTAAAGGCAGCGGTGCAGGCGCACGCAGCGGTCGCTATTAGAGAAACATTCGTTCCCGGGCTCCGTTTCTCCTGAAACACCACAATCCAGACTGACACTGTTCAGAAAAGAAGCGGCCACCGCGCCGCTCTCTTTTCTGACGCAGCTGAGGCGTGCGTCATTTTGGCTGTTAGCCCGTCTATATCCTGCACATGAGAGCGACACGGATTCTGGCTTTCCTCTTCGCAGCCTCCATCGTCTGCGGCGATGCAAGTTCGCAAGATACAGCGGCCGTAAACGGATGCACGCTTCGAATTCACGTGGATGGATTGCGCAATTCAACCGGCGTAGTGGGTTCTGCAATATTCAGATCCCGCGAGGGATGGCCGGAGGATATGAGCAAGACGGTGAATCACTGGCCCACACCGATCGCTCCCGGTACCCGCGAAACTACCGCTGTCATGTCTAATCTGCCCGCCGGTGATTACGCCGTAGTCGCGATCCACGACGAAAACAAGAACCGCAAGCTCGATCGCAACTTCATCGGAATCCCTAAAGAAGGATTCGGGTTCGCGAATAATCCTCATGTGGGACTGAGTGCACCGCCCTTCAACGCAGCGCTTGTGCACGTCACGTGTCCGGTCACGGAAATCAACATTCACCTGATCTACAAGTAAAAGCGACTGCGACCTTAACGCTTATCGCCGGCAGTGAACTGCGTCCATGGCCCCGCTTTCATGTCTCGCAGGATTGGTTTGAGATATCCAAACTCCGCATGCTTGGCGAGAAATGGAGCTGCAACAAAGTCTTCGCCGCAGGGATGGCCGGCGCGGGCCATCAGTGACATATTCGCTGCCATATCGGAGTCTGTAGCTTTTCCTGAAACGGCGCCTTCGGGATCATAGGGAGCGTCGCCCCATTCCGGCACGCCTTTAGGATCGCCATCGGTGTGCCCGCAGAGGGTGCGAGTACTGGGGGCGGTCTTTCCTGTAAAGCTGTCTTCGTGATTGCCGAGAAATGCCTGCGCCAGGTTGACGTCGATCTTGCCCTTGTTTGCAGCCATCTTGCGTTCCCAGGTGATGCGCCTCGCGTTCATCGAAGTGGAGGTGCTGGATGTGTCGAAGCCTTCCGTTTCGTCTTTGATAACGCCGGGATCGCGCGGGAAGTTGGAACTGATGAAGTAGCCATCTTTGGATCGCCAGAGAGGCGTATTCTTCAGGCCCAGTTCCAGGTAGGCTATCTCGCCGGTGTTGCGATCGCCGATAAGCCAGTCGTTGGCATAGCCGCCGTTATTCCCTTCCTTGATGATGGCAACGTACTCGTCGATCGAGTTGGCGTACTGCATGGCTTTTCGGGAACGGACGAATTCGGGCTTGCCTTCAGGGTTCCATCCAACGAATTGCGTGATCGTGGTCTCGGTGATGATGAGGCCGGCGTCGGTTTCGCCGAAGTCGTCACCGCTCGTAATGGAGCCGGGCCCTCCATCCATGAGGATTTGATGGCCATGCTGCGGCTTGATATCGAAAATCACGTTCCAGCGTTCGCCGTCTGCGTAGCCTGTCCAGTTATTGTGGGCTACTACAATCTTGCCGCCCTTGGTATAGCTGCCGGTCGCGATGAATGCAGAGCAGCGGCCTTCCGGAAGAATGTGCGGCGCGTTGACGGATTTTTCTCGCTTGTTGAGCCAGGGAACGTAGTAACTGGGCACCTCGAACCAGCCATTGAGTGCAACGACGTCCCACACGTCGAGCTTTGCGCCTTTCGATTGCGCGCCTTTGGCGATGGCTTCGAGCTCCTGCTGATACTCGGCGTCAATGTGCGGCCAGAGCATCTTACGCCCGGTCTCACGGTAGAAGGTCCAGTCGCGCCTGGTATCGTGGCGCGTTTCGATCTTCATCACGTTGAGCAGATCGGCGATCTCGCTGGATAGAAGCTGGCCGTGCTGAAAGCCGATCTCGGAAGGCGTGCCCTCAAGATGCACATACATCCATCCACCGCGATCGAACCGATACGCAGTTCCACTCGTTTCTGCGGGCTGCAGCCCGGGTGCGATGCGTTTAGACTGCATGGCTGTGGGAACACTGAGCGCTACGGCGAGCAACGCCAGGCATACGCGGGGAATGCGTCGAAGCATCGAACTTCTCCGGCGATATGGATTTGAAAGGAGAATAGCACTCAACCTGTGCAGGCCAGAAGAGTCTCTGACCTGCACAGACTATTTCAGCGCTTCTTCCCGGGCTTGACTGCGGCCTTCTTCGCTGCCGCTTTTGCGGGTGCGTGGGCCTTTGTCTTTGCAGGGGGCGCTACTTTTTTCGAAGGCACAGACTTGTGTGCCGGCTTGGCATGTGCCTTGACCTGCGCTGCCTTCGCGGGCGTTTTGGCCGCCGGTTTGGCGGCAGGTTTGGCCGGAGCCGCATGCTTCGCAGGCACAGCAGCTGTCTTCTTGGCGGGCGCCGGCGGAGCAGCTTTCTTCTCCGGCTTTGCGGGTTCGGGCTTTGCCTTGGAGGGTTGCGCTGCTTTGGGCGCCGGAGCTTTCTCGGGGGGGGCGTGCTTAGCCGCAGCCTCTTTCACCGGCTTCGGCTCTGGCTTCGCTGGTTTGGGAGCGGGCTTCTTGCCGCGCTTGGAAGGCTTCTCTTCCTCTTCGTCGTCGCCAAGATCCTCGTCTTCCTCTTCGTCCTCTCCCTCTTCCTCCTCGCCGAGATCTTCGTCGAGTTCTTCGCCCTTCGGCAGCTTCAGATCCAGAACCTCGTCATCGTCATCGCCTCCGATGTCGTCTAGATCTTCGTCTTCATCCCCGCCTCCATCAGAATCTTCCTCTTCCTCGTCGAACGATTTCTCTTTCACCTTTTCGGCGCGCTTGGCTCGCGAGCGCTTAATGGTGATCTGCGGTGGAGGCGCAGGCGGAGAATATGGTTCGAGGAAAGTCTTGATCTCTTCAGGGGAATTGAGCTTGCCATCAATCAGCTGCAGGAAAATCTGATGAAGAATTTCGTTGTAGTTCGCCAACTCTGGCGTGATACGCATCTCCTGCATTTGCGCATAGGGGATCCGTTGCCGTGCCTCGGGCCAGGTCTTGAGGAATAGCTCGTATTTCGCCTTCACCGCGCTGTCTTTGCTAGTGAACCCCAGCCAGAGAACTGCTTCAGGGTCGTGCGTTGCAAACAGCTTGTAGGTGACCGACGGCGTGGCGTTCGCTTTGTTCAGCAGAACCTTGGCGAAAGCGCCGGCCATCGAGTCAAGGTTGTTCCACTCCTCCACGAATCCCGGCCGCAGAAGCTGTTTTTTCAGCGAAGCGAGATCTTTCGGCGCCATCTTCGCAGTGAGCAGTTGCATCTGCGCAGCCGACATATCCGGATGCACTCCCTGCACCTGGAGTTGAACGCGAAGATCATGCAGGGCGTTGAGCTTCTCTTCGTCGGCTTTGCTCGCTGTCCAGGTTGGGCAGAGGATCTTCATCCAGCCGTCGGTTTCAAGCGCACGCAACACCCGCAACCCGTCGTCCTCGTGGCCGATCTGCTCCAGTTCGTAGCTGCGGTCGTGTGCGGAGATCGATTCGACGATGTTCTCTGCCTTGGCATTCTCGTATCGCTGCTGGGTGCGGGGGTCGAGTTCCCATCCGAGACGCGCCTTGAAGCGGGTGACGCGAATCATCAATGCTGGCTCTTCGAGGAAACCATAGTTGGAAACCAGCCGCAGCGTACGCCCCTCAATATCGGCCGCTCCATTCAGTGGATCCATCAAAAGACCATAGGAACCCTCATTGAGCGAGATTGCCATTGCGTTTGCCGTGAAGTCCCGGCGGCGCAGATCTTCCTGGATTGAGGCCAGATGGAATGCCGGCTTGCCCGGCTTCGGATACTCGCGACGATGAGTGCTGACAAGGTCAACCCGCACCGTACCGGGAAAGCAGAGATATAGGGTGTGGGAGGCGTCGTCCTCCCCCCAGATCTGTCCCCCGAGCTTCTCGATGGACTTCTTCAGCTTCAGGGAATTGGCCTGAACCGAAACTTCAATGTCCCGTACCGCATGACCGCTGGTGAGGTCTCGGACGGCATCGCCCGTCAGAAAAAGGAGTGTACCCGCTTCGCGAGCCACTTCGCGCAATTGCCGCAGTGCATTCTGCTGATCGGCTGAGAGCCGGTTCTCAAGAAGGTAAATGTAGTCGGGCATTCCGTTCCTGCTTCCACGTCGAAAACCAAGGGCAAGTGTCTGATGCAGCTACGGTTAGAGGACACTTTTCCAGAGCATGCAAAGCAGTACCTTATCACAATCTGATCCTCTTGACCAGCATGAAGAGCACCAGTTTTGCGACTTTTCAGAGCCCCACGGAGCCGCAGCATGCGAAAATCCTTGCAATGGGATCCGCTCGTAAGCCAGTGATTGTGCGGAAGTTCTCGCGCGAGTGGTACGCCGGTTATGCCGGAGCCGCGTTTGGCCAGGACTCTGCTGCCCTCGAGGTCCTCGACTTGACCGGCAAGGTACTGACCATCGGCTGGGAAACCGTGAAATGGGTCTGCTATGTCAGGGACTTCTCGTCCACCGGCGACCCGTCGAACCCGGAACGCCTACTCCAGAAGCGGTTCGCGGTTCGCCCCCGGACGGCAGGACTTTGGCTTCGCATGGTCCTGAACGATGGGGATGAGTTGGAGGGGATTGCCGCCAACGATCGCTCACTCGTCAGTGGAGCAGGGCTACTGGTGACTCCCCCAGACACGCGTTCCAACACCCAGAGAGTGTATGTGCCTCGCCAGGCGATCCAGACCCTCGAAGTGGTCAGTCTGATCGGAGCTGGATCGCATAGACGCCGGACCGAGCCCCAGCCAGAACTCTTCCCTTCCGAGCAGGATTAGCCCCTCACCTTGATTGGGAAAAATCCCAGTCGCAATGGCCCAATTGATCCTCATGAAAATGGAGCTAAGCCGACCCGCTCCCATGCGGAGTGGCAGGCCTGCTTGCTCCAACTCTTGTTGCTGAGGGGCCGAACCTCAACGTGCTGCCTGCAAAGTCTCAACGAACCCGGAGATGTTATAGGCCCTTTGATCAGCTCTCATGGGACATGCTCTGTCGAGCGAGACGAATGCTTTATACCAGTCCGGCATTTCGGATCGAGATCCAAAGGTATGCGATTCGCTGTATTTGGACAGAGCGATGATCACCTTTTGTTTCGGATAGATTCCTCTGTTATGGGCTGCCAGCAGAGTGAGATCTGGCACCGCTTCATGCAAGGCAGGCGCGGCTGGACCTGTTCCCTTTCCATTTTCGCCATGGCAGCTCGCGCAATAGGAAGCGTACATCTCCTTACCTGCTTCTGCCGGAAGCTGTTTGATTGGTGCCACTTTCAGTTTGATATGACGGGGCACTTGCTCAATTGAGCTTACGCCGCGGTTTTCCGGCGCCTGCGACAACCCAACACAATACCCTGCGGACAGCAGTACACACAGAGGAAACATGAGATGTTTCATAGAGACCCCCAAATTGAGGCGCCCTTGGGACGCTGATGTTCAAGTCTGTAGGGAACCCGCTCTGCCCGAGGGGTGTGCTAACGGCGGGAGAAGTGCTCTTCGGGGAGGCAGAGCTTTCGTCGATTTATAAGAAATCTGCCGATCAAAATCAGTGACTCGCGCCACACTTGTGCGTGACCAACGCTCGGCGAGATCTCTTTGAACAGAAATCTTGTCTGTAGATTTCGACCTGAATGTGCGCACACCCGGTATCGGCTACGTGCCGCGCCTACCCCCGGCGTTTACTCTTCCAGTCAGAGGTCCTAGCATGGACTCTGGACGAACAAATGAAACTTGGTGAGCTGGCACGTCAACTCGAGGCAGAACTGCGCGGGGATCGTGATGTTGAGATCACGGGCGTAAAAGGAATCGAAGAAGCAGGAGCTTCCGAGATCACTTTCGTCGCAAACCCGAAGTACGCGGGCCTGGCAAAGAAGACGAAGGCCGCGGCAGTACTGGTGGAACCCGAATTTCCTGAGATCGATACTCCAACGCTCCGGTTGAAGAACCCTTACCATGCGTTCTCGCGCGCATTGGGTATGTTCTATCAGCCGCCGGCTTACAAGCCAGGCGTTCACCCCACAGCCGTCGTAGATCCCACTGCCGAGATCGGCGAGGGCGCTCACATCGGAGCCTATGTTGTGGTTGGCCCAAATGTCAGGCTGGGGGCGGGAGCAACCTTGCTGCCGCACGTGGTCCTTTACCCCGGCGTCCGTGCGGGGAAAAGGCTCTTCGCCCATGCGCACGCGGTCGTGCGGGAACACTGCGAGCTCGGTGATGATATCACTCTCGAAAATGGCGCGGTCATCGGAGCGGATGGATTTGGTTTTTCGAAAAACGAACACGGGCATTGGGAAAAGATTCCGCAGTCCGGACCGGTCCGGTTGGGAAATCGCGTTGATGTTCAGGCAAATGCCTGCGTCGATCGTGCCACTGTCGGTTCGACAGAAATTGGAGACGGATGCAAAATCGACAATCTCGTGCAAGTTGGTCACGGATCACGGGTGGGCAAAGACACCCTGATCTGCGCCCAGACAGGCCTCGCGGGATCGTCTGTGATCGGCAACAACGTAATTCTGGCAGGACAGACCGGCATCGCCGGACATTGCACGGTCGGAGACGGAGTCATTTTGACGGCCCAGTCCGCGGTAAGCCACGACATTCCCCCCGGAAAGATGATTTCCGGTTCACCGGGATTCGACAATCGGATCTGGTTGAGAGCCGTTACGATCTTTCAACGACTGCCGGAGATTTTGAAACGGATCGATCGGCTCGAGAGGCGAGTCTCGAGCATTGCGCCTGAGGGTACGGGCTCGAAGATCTCAGGAGCCGGCGAATGAAAAGATTGATTCGCGCCTCTGTGCCATTCGGATCGCTTCTCGCATCCGCGTGCCTGATGAGTGCCTGCCACTCCTACCACATCGAAACCACAATCAAGAACGAAACCGGTGCTCCGATCTCACTCGTAGAAGTGGATTATCCGAGCGCGAGCTTCGGCGCTGATGCTGTCGCGGCAAGCGGAGACTTCCATCATCGTATCCAGACAAGAGGCAGTGGACCACTGAAGGTCCAATATACGAATGCAAGCGGGAAACAGGTCCAGATCACCGGCCCCACACTCTACGAAGGTCAGGAAGGTCGGCTTGAAATCGATCTCCTGCCCGACGGTAAGGCGAAGTTTGATCCAATCCTGAATCCGGCTCACTGACCCTCTCCAGCTGCACTTCGCCGGTCGCATTCATCTCTTCACCATCCGAGCCGATAGGGTCACTGGAGAGCCTGGTGACTGATCGAAGCCGGCAAGGGAGGATCGCGCGGAAAAAGCATACAGCCCAGCAAGCCAGGTGGCTTGGCCCGATCAGCTGTTTCCTCTCCGTCGTGGCTGCTTCCGGAATCGTCGCGATCGAGCAATGCGGACATTTGATCTGGGTAGCAAACGGCCTCGCGTTGTCTTACTTGCTCGTTGCGCCCCGCTGGATGTGGAAGAAATACTTGGCCGCCGCATCTTGCGGAATGCTCCTTAGCGGGCTGCTGGTGTATCCCGACTTTTGGGCCAGGTGCGCCTGGCTGTCAGCATGCAACTTGCTTGAGGTCTGGGTGGCCGCTCAGGCGCTTCGAAAACGATCTGCGCAGTTCCCCGCCTTTTGTGATCAGCGCTATCTTCTTCGGTTCGTCTTGTACGCAGTTGCAGGTGCGCCCGCTCTCGTGTCGCTTGTGTTCGTTGCCGGATCGGCGCTATGGACGAAGGAACTGACCTTGGGGTCTTCGATCAACTGGATCTCAACCGACGGCCTGGGAACAGCGATCACCGCTCCAGCTTGCGTGGCTCTGTTTCAAAACAGGCTGAAGATACCGAGGGCAGCCGGCAGATCGTGGCTGCTTCTTTTCGCACTTATTCCTGTCACCATAGGAGCGTTCGCGCAGACGAGAGTTCCCGTCCTTTACCTGATTTATCCGACCATTGCTTTGATCCTGTTTCAGCTGGGCCTTGGATGGGCCGCACTCAGCACCATGCTCGTGAGCTGTGTCGCTGGCTGGTTCACGATCCACAATATGGGTCCATTTGCAGTCGTCGGTCTGGCATTGTCGCGGAGCTCGACCGTCCTGCTGCAGTGCTACATCGCATCCGGAATGTTCCTTGTACTTGCTGCTTCGTCCGTAATGGATAATCTTCGAGCAACCGAACGAAAACTCCGCGAGACCGTAAATCTTCACGAACTGGTAACGGCAAACTCGCGCGACGTGATCATCTTTGCCGATTTCTCGGGAAAGCGAAGCTACGTGTCCCCGGCAGCGGAACACCTCGGGGGGTGGACCCGGCGTGAACTGCTTGGCTATCGGAGCCTGGAACTCGTTCATCTTGAGGATCCGGCGTGTAGGCACAGTAATTGAAAGGCTGCGATCAGGTGGGAGCGGCGAACTCGTCGAATACCGAATTACAAAAGCCACAGGAGGCTACCTGTGGGTTGAAGGGAATCTGCGTTGCGTACGAGATCCTGTCACCGGCCTTGCCGTCGGGATTTTGAACATGCCGCGGGATATCTCTCGTCGTAAAGAAGCTGAGCGAAAGCTCACGGAAGCTGATGCAACGCTTTCAGCACTTGCTGCAACCGATGCGTTGACTCGTCTCGCAAATCGACGCGCCTTCGATCAATGTCTCGTAAGAGAATGGCGTCGCTGTATGAGGGAAAAGCTTCCGGTCTCCCTGCTTCTGATCGATGCTGATTGGTTCAAGACCTACAACGATACCTATGGACATCCGAGCGGAGACCGCTGCCTGGAGCAAATTGCCGAGGCTGCTCTGGAAAATGTGACACGCTCCGGTGATCTGGTCGCGCGGATTGGCGGTGAAGAATTCGCAGTCATCTTGCCCGGCACCGATCACGAGGGAGCAAGAAGCGTCGGCGAGAACATCCGAGCGTCACTGCAACACCGCAATATCCCGCACACCTCGAACCCGTCAGGACAGGTCACATTGTCGGTGGGATGCGCCACGATTATTCCCGCAGTGGGCAACCACGCCAGCGCGATCGTCCACAAGGCCGACGAGGCACTCAATGAAGCAAAGAACGCGGGAAGAAACTGCGTGTGCAGTTTTAACGACGCGATTGCAGAACCAGCATTGCGAGCAGGATGATGCAGGCAACACCAGAAACAAAGACTGGGAGCCGAAGCTCCCAGTCTCCAGGTGTATGAGCCCAACGACTCGCTAACGCACCATGCTCTGGAACAACGACGAGTTCAGAAGACTGTTGAAGTCGTTGTCGGATGTTGCGAAATGAATGTTCAGCAACCCAGAGTTGGAACTGATGTCGGTGGCTGCCAAAGCGGCTTTCTCAATCTCGTTACCGCTCATCTTCTTGTAGATCACCGCTGCCGACAATAGCGAAGAAACAGTGGCTGCGGCAAACGTGTCGCCGGTGGAGATTGTCAGGTTGAACTTCACTCCATGCTGAAAATCCATGCCGTACCAAGAGGAATCGAGGCGCTTGCGAACGGACTCGTAGTCTGCCACGGAGCCCGCCTCACCCAGCACCTGCTTCATCATGATCTGGGTTCCCTTCTTGTCGAGAACGCTCCACAGCGGTTCGGAATCGACGGAGTGCATAGCGTCCATGATCCCGCCGTTGGTCAACATTCCCGGAGCGAGACCGTCCCGAACATCAAGCGCCGCCTTCACGGCTTCCGGGCTACCAAAGACCATTGTGGAGGGATCGACAAAACAGAGCACCATCCCCGTCTTTGAAAGAGGATAAGTTTTATTGGTGCGAATCAACTTCGGTGCGATCTTCTGCTTGCGGAAGTTGGCCATAACGCTGTCCATGTCAAACTGGCCCTGGGCGATTCCAACCGTCTCAAGAGAGTCCGCCGAGTTGCCGATGCGAAAGAGCGCGAATGCCAGTTGATCGACATCGTGATTGTCGTTGAGCCCTGAGCGGCGCAGCGCCTCTTCAAACTGTTTCAAATCGGGGGGCATTACCCGATCACGCAGTTGCATCGCCGTATTCGAATTCTGCATTGCCCTGTAATCGATCACGACCAACTGCTGAACATCGTGAGGTATAGCTGCGCGCGCGTCGCCCGAAAGCTGCGCGGCTGATGCTGATATCGTCGCGGCCACAAACAAGGCCGGTACCGAAAACCTGGCTAACTTCTTTAACACTTTCATCCTCCGGGAAGCCGGTTGGCTTACCGTACACTGCTTTAAGGGCGCAGGAAACCTGGGGCACCCTGCCAATATCAGTTTAACTCTGCACCGATTATTAGACGCGGCAGGTCTACGTATCGGTACTGTTACCTTCGCCGGGCCACGCGAGAGGGGTCTCAAGGCGTCGCTCAAGAACTTTCGTTTCATCATCGAACTCAACTAACTGACGCATCCATTCACTTTCCCGCTCGCAGGCCGCTTCGGGGATCAGGCCTATCACTTCACCTTCTACAGGCGCTGTCTTATGCCGGGAGGCGAAGCGGGACACAGCGCTGTACACCTGGGAAAGGGGCGTGGCTTTGAAATCGGTGATATTCATGGAAAGCTGTGCGCGTCCCTGTGACAGCAGCCCAAGCGCCTTCACGCCTTTGAGACCGGCAAAGGTGGCACGCACCTCACGCGCAATCGCCCGGGCCACGGCCACATCGGCCGAATCGAGAGACACATTGTAGGCAACCAGAAACTTGCGAGCCCCAACGATACAGGCTCCGGCCGTGGGGTGAAGGCCGGGACCGCCAAGATCAGGACGGCGCGCAGGTTCTTTGCGCACGGCATCGCGAAGTCCTTCGAACTGCCCCCGGCGCACATCGTCGAGATTGGCGCGATCGGGCCGTGAAGCTGCAGCCTCATAGAAATAGACCGGCACGCCAAAGCGCCGCCAGATCTCCAGACCAGCCTGGCGGGCGAGCATCACGCATTGTTCAAGCTTGATTCCCTTCACCGGGACGAAGGGGATCACGTCAGCGGCACCAATGCGCGGATGCATGCCCTCCTGACCGGTGAGATCGATCAGCTCAACAGCTTTCCCCACGCCGCGCAGGGCTGACTCGAGCACAAGCCCAGGCTCCCCTGCGATGGTGATAACCGAACGGTTGTGATCTGCGTCCATCGACCAGTCGAGTAGCCGAACACCGTCCACGTGCATCGCGGAGATGATCGCCTCGACACGTTTGGGATCTCTGCCCTCAGAGAAGTTCGGAACGCACTCAACAACTCCGTCTTGCATTTGCCTCTTTCAGTCGCTGCAATCGAGCAATCAGCCTGGAATCACTTCCAATAGGTGTAGCCCAGTTGCACCTGCCACAGCGCATTCACTCCTGGGTTGCGATCGCCGAGTGAAGCCGAGGAGATGTGGACAGCGTTCACGCCAAGATCAATGGAGCGCCTCGGGCGCGTGAAGTAGTGAATCCCCACTCCACCCTGCGGAGAAAAATTCCAAACCGATGTCCCTCCCGGTGTGCCTTTGGGGACGAGGATGTCGGGCGGGAATTTATGGGTTGTGTAGATCAGTCCCCCTGCCCCTTGAAACCATGGCTGAATTCGCGAAGAGTGCGAGAGAAAATTCCAGCGGAGAATGACAGGCGTAATGCTCGCGCCAGTGAACGTCCCGCCGCCCACTGGATAGACGAATGTCTCGCCCTGGTATTCGAGGGTCTGATCGTGCGCAGCGGGCGTATAGGCTTGCCAGAACGGCATGATGTTCCCGGCAAATTCGAACTGGCCGCTCAGGATCCCGGCATGGAGCGGCGGCGTAAGAATCTTTCCGACCTGGGCGCCGGCAGCAAAAAACCAGAACTTCGAGCGGTTCCCGCCAATTCCGTTTCCGAAGTTGGCAAACGGCCCATATTCCCAACTCCGGTGATCCCGCACATCGGCGACCGGGGAATTCTGCTCTGGGCTGCTTACCTGAGAGAGGCCTGTGGCGCACGCGCTCAGGCTCAAGGTCACTGTCAGTAAAAGCTTCGTGATGGGCGTCAACGTTGTGTTCTTTCCTGTCTTTAAGAGGTCCTGAATCGCACGAAAAAGGCCGCCATCTTCAGGCGGCCCCTGTATCGCCTGCCGGTTGCTGTTATCCCGCTACCTGCTCCATCTGTTCGGTACTCATATCAAAATTCGAATAGACGTTCTGAGTGTCGTCGAAATCTTCCAGCGCTTCAAGGAGACGGATCATCGCGTTTGCCTGCTGACCCTCGAGCTTCGTGTAAGTGGAAGCGAGCATCGTGACTTCGCTTGAGGCAACCGGAATGTTCGCTGCTTTCACTCCGCTAACCACTCCCTCAAACGCATTCGGCTCGGTCACAAGCTCCCATACTTCGCCTTCGTCGCGAAGATCTTCGCCGCCATGCTCCAGGACAATGTCCATAAGCTGCTCTTCAGTTGCGGCAGATTTCTCGATCGCGATGACTCCCTTTTTGGAGAACATGTGCAGAACCGATCCGGTTGAGCCGAGATTGCCGCCATTCTTGGAAAAAGCGTGGCGGATCTCGCTCACGGTTCGGTTGCGATTGTCCGTAAGCACTTCTACGATGATGGCCACTCCGCCGGGACCGTAGCCCTCGAACGTGATCTCTTCGTAGTTCACTCCTTCAAGCTCGCCGGTGCCGCGCTGGACGGCGCGCTTGATGTTGTCCGCGGGCATGTTCTCAGCTTTAGCAGCGAGAATCGCCGTGCGCAGTCGCGGGTTGCCGTCCGGATCGCCGCCGCCGTTTTTGGCGGCAATGGTGATTTCCTTGATCAGGCGAGTGAAGATCTTGCCGCGCTTCGCATCCAGCGCGCCTTTTTTGTGCTTGATTGTCGCCCATTTCGAATGGCCGGACATGGAAACCTCTATGAGACGTAGAAATGCGGGCACAAGCCCATTCCGACAGATAACCACTCAAAATCGGATGAATGAGCCGCGCTGCCCTTGTGAGTATATCACCGGCCTGCATTGGCTAAATAGCCGTCCGGCGCCGGCCTGGCCGCTCGTATGTCGTTATCTTTTATTGCCTTTGTGAGGTCGACCGGCTCATTGGGTCCGCCCGAGGGCCGTTCAACACACCTCAGCCGTTCACAGCTTCAGTGGCGGCATCCTGCGGTTTCTTGATCGGCTCAACCTGGATCTTTGCAATACGCCGGCCTTCCATTTCCACCACCGTGAGCCGGCGGCCGTCATAATCAACCGTCTCTCCGGAGCGCGGAATGTGCCCCAGGCGGGTCAGCACGAAGCCGGCAAGGGTCTCCACGCCTCCGTCCCGGGGAAGGCTCCATTGCATCTGGGTCTCCAGATCGCGCAGGTTGGCACTCCCCTCGAGAACGAGCGTCCCCTGAGCGTTGGCAAGTACCGGGCGCGCAGGATCATCGAACTCGTCTTCGAGTTCGCCCGTAAGCTGCTCGATGGCGTCTTCAGCAGTGACGAGACCGACTGTCGATCCATATTCGTCTACAACGATCGCCATCTGACGGCGGCGCTTCTGGAATTCGCGCAGCAGGGCCAGCGCTGACTTCGTCTCGGGCACGACGAGAACGTCGCGCATAACCTGCCGTAGGCGGAGCTCCATGAAGGGCAGGCCGAGTTGCGCGTTGGCAAGGCGCTGCGCCCCAGTTGCCTGCGCCAGATCCGCCGGGATCGACGCCTCTACGGTT